>TARA_R110000751_G_scaffold307911_2_pt1 | contig 98569 bp, 90 predicted proteins | sample TARA_R110000751 | Tara Oceans TARA_R110000751 (sample SAMEA4398001) | marine metagenome | biome: Polar Biome; feature: [MES] marine water layer (ENVO:01000295) within the mesopelagic zone...; material: water (ENVO:00002006), including particulate matter (ENVO:01000060) such... | reverse complement strand
GTAATGCGAAGCAAAAATAACAAACCTTTGAATATTGCTTCAAATTCTAACTAGGTTTTTCATCGCTAGTTGATGGCCAAGCACTCTTTTTGAAAGGGATTTCACGCACTCTTAGTGCGCTCAAAAATGTCCTGTCGTTAAAGAGTGTTGCGGCTATTTAGTGTTCTCTAGTGATTCATTTATTCAAACAAGAAATCTAGCTGTGACTGTAACGCTAGACCTAGATGAACCCTGCTACCTTAATATCTTAAATAACTCCTCCAAACTAAAACGATTAAAAGTCGCCTTCTATGCACACGCCTCTCTGTATTCAATAGGGCTATAGGTTAGGCGACATGTCTTTTAAAAAATCACTTATTCCCGAGTGAAAAAATTTAGCGAATATTGAGTTTGTGGATAGGGATATGTTTGACTGTTTTATGGGTTTTGCTGTTATTTTGTGAGAGCTTGCGCCACTCAAAAGATTGAAAAAAGTGACAAACAACTTCTCACATTTACAAACGTCTTCTATATATAAATGCTACGTTAAGTCATTTGATAGGGCAATGCTGCATCGTATTGTTGTAGGAACAAATTATTCTTAACATTATTAATGTAAAAAAACTCAGCATGTTAGTTTGCTTTTATGGCTGTTTTTTTTATTGCCTAGCTATATCTGCCAGTGAGACCTTAGCAGATACACTTGATGTCATAGAAGTGACGGCGCAAAAGCGTATTCAATCAGTTCAAAATATTCCCATTTCCATTACGGCACTTTCTGCAGAAACCTTAGAATCAGTCACTATTCATCAGTCTTCAGAAATAGCGACTCTGATCCCAAATGTGAACAGTACCCGTTCGATAAGTGGTATGAGTAATTTTTATATACGCGGTGTGGGAATGGACGGATTTAATCTTTCTTCTGTTGCAGCAGTGGGGATTTATGTCGATGACGTCGCCATTTTTAATCCTATGTTGGCTAATTTCACCTTGTTTGATATTGATAGAGTGGAGGTGCTCAAAGGCCCACAAAACACGCTCTATGGTAAAAATACCACAGGTGGTGCAATTAATTTTATAACAAATAGACCTCTCAAGGATGAATTCACTAGCGGCTATGGTCAGGTCACTTTAGGCAATAACAGCCAGGTTTTTGCTAAAGGCGCTTTTTCTTCTAATGTCAGCGAACAACTTAGTTTCAGATTGGCTGGTTTTTCCCATCACAGAGATGGTTTGGTCAGCAGTGAAATAGAAGGCAATAACACTGAATTTAACGATATAGATCAGCATGGGATACGGTTGCAACTGGCTTATCAATTAGCAAAAAATATAAGCTTAACGGGCAATTTATACGGTGGTAAACAAAGGCAAATAGCTGAAGTTAAAACCCCAATTAACGCTGTAAGTGCTGAGGGTCTCATTGATTTAGACGACCATGACTTGTCTAAAAATCACTCTTCGATCATCAATCCACCTAATGATATCGATGCCTTAGGTGGTTACTTTAAAGTTAATTTACAGCAGGATAATTATATATTTAACGGTATATCCTCTTTTGAAAACGTTAAGTCTAAACGAATGGATGATTGGGGCAGTCAACATTTAGAATCCAGTGTTTATCAGTCGTTAATCTATAACTCCACAGATACTGCTTCTGTTTCACAAGAATTTCAGTGGCAATCGAATTCGCAACAGCCATTACAGTGGATCGCTGGGGTACTTTACAATGATGAAAAGGGGGATTTATTACAAGCTGCGTTAATTGATCCTGCAGGCCCTGGTCGACCTGATGATAATATTGAGGATGCCGGTATTGGTCCTATGTTTGACAGAGGCGCTTGGGTTGAACATAAAAGTCAAACTTTCTCAGCATATACACAATTCATTTATGAGCTTAAGGAAAAACTCAATGTCACCACTGGGTTTCGCTGGACAAGACAAAAATTAACACCCACAGTAAATTCTGTTGGCATGATGATGGATCTTGCAGGCCAAGAATACCCCTTAGGTAGTTTAGGTTGGCTTAGTTTAGGCAATGAAGATTTTGATCGTTTTTCTGATTATTTGGGATTTGATAGAGCCAATCGCTTTATTGAGGCAAACGGTGGTTTTCCTGCTTCAGCGCAAATAGACGAGCGGTTTAATGAATGGGGAGGCAAGTTTGCATTGGACTACCGTGTATCCCCAAATCTGATGATTTACAGTGCTTTGTCTCGGGGATTTAAGATGGGCGCGGTTAATTCCAACCCGACAACCACTGCATATCAAAGCTTACTTGATAAAGTGGTTAAGCCTGAAACCTTAATCACCACTGAGATAGGTTTTAAAACGGACCTATATAATAAATCTCTACGTATCAATGCTGCCGTTTTTAAAAATCTATGGCAGGATTATCAATTTTTCTTAGTCTACAATCCAGGTAATCCCGCTGATTTATTTGCGTCTTTAGTGAATTTACCAGAGGCTGAGTCTCTAGGTGCTGAGTTGGATCTAAGCTGGAAAATATCACCATCATTACGGGTTAATTTAGGCATCGGCTGGTTAGATAGCGAGATAACTAACGGCAATCTAGATACCACAGGTATTCCTGAAGACAATATCGCGGGCTTTCAAAGCCAAGTGATAACAGGAAACACGTTAACCAATACACCTAAATGGAGTTATAGTGTTTTTGCGGCTAAAAATTATCAATTGAATCATAGTGATATAGAGCTGAGTTTTCACTACGCCTATTTCGGTAAACATAACCATCAGTTGGCTGGTAGCAATAGTGAAATATGGATTAATAATTTTTCAGAGAGTTCTACTGCTATATTAACGGTTAACGCATTATGGATATTTGGTAACAATAGAGAATATCAACTTGCATTTTGGGCTAAAAATCTAACAGATGAACAATATTGTAGTGAACGATCTGTCGCTCCAGGCGCCTCGCCAGAAATTACTCGGTTGTGCGCCCAAGGTGAGTCAAGATCTCTTGGTCTAACTGGGAGGATAAGATTTTAAATGTCTATGAAACAGAAACTAAACAGTTTGATATTTACAAATACTAAGTACTACCCTTGGATAGTCTTAATAATTGGTATTATGTGTTCTGTATTCATGTATCAATCGGCGGTCACTAAAGAAAAAAGTATCACCTTAGATAAATATCAACAACGAGCAAAAATTTACGCCAAAGATATTGAAGCTGAATTCCAACGTTCATTTTTTCAAATATCCTCAGTTGCGAATCTTTTTACTTCTTCCAGTTGGGTTAATTATGCGGAATTTTCGGAGTTTGTTAACAGGGTTTTTCCGGAGTTTCCAGAGGGCAGGCGGGTATCCTCTATCTATCGATTTCCTGCTGAAAAAATCAATGATGTCATCACTAAATTTAGAGAAAACCCCGAACCTCAATATAGCAATTTTTCAATTTTTGATTTTACGCCTCCAAAACAATTTTCGCCGGCCACTATAGTCGATGGTCACTATTCAGTATTAAGTTACACCTTTCCTGAGATTACTGACCAATCCTTTATCGGGCGAAATATTTTGCGAGAGTCTCCTATAGGCCCGTTAATTTTTCCAGTCATTCAGAATCAAACCCCCGTCATTTCTGACTTTTCTAAACCAATAAAAGGCATAACAACAGAGCCATTTATTCTTTATGTGCACCCTATTCTAACCAAAGAAACAGCAAACGCGGATACGCCAGAGACCAAAGGTTTAATTGTTTCTAGTCAGTATATTTCAAGTTTATTTATACAGAATGTCACTGGCGGGGAAGCTGGAAATTTTACTTATTTACTTAAAGATCAAAGTAACAATTTTTATCACTACCCTGATAAGCAATTACTAGAATCGGGAGATATCAAGCAACCTAAGATAAGTTTTACTTTTCCCATACAACTAGTGAATAATCGATTCGAATTAATTATCACGCCCCTTGACCAAAAGCTGGAAAATCCCGACAGCTTATTATTTGAATTATTTATCGCCGGAGTTTTATTAACTTTTGCCCTTACTTTTATTGTTCATTCATTATTATCGATTCAAAGTAACTTAACCCTAGAGGTTGAGCGTAAAACCTCCGAACTGGTTAAGCAAAAAAATCAGTTAATTAATAAAAATAAGCAGTTAGCTACAGCAGTTGAAGAAGCAAAAGTCTCTGAGAATGCAAAGACTGAGTTCTTGGCCAATATGAGTCACGAAATAAGAACACCGTTAAATGGCGTAATAGGGTTAAGCGGATTATTAAAACAAACAAAACTGGATAATGTACAACGGGAATACCTCGCAAAATTAACTTTTTCTGGTAAACATTTATTAACTGTAATCAATGATATTTTAGATTTTTCTAAAATTGATTCCGGCAATATCATCTTAGAGCAAAAAGCATTTTCAATTCACAGCGTGATAGACAACCTTAAAGTGTCATTTGATGAACAAGCCAAAGCAAAAGGTATTCGCTTTACTATCAAACTAGAGGGTGTGTTTTACCCTGATTTAATTGGAGATGTTTTTCGTATCAATCAAGTTTTGATTAATCTTTGTGGTAACGCCCTCAAGTTCACAGAAAGCGGTGAGATTGAAGTGATTATTTCCATGGAAAAGGTGCCATTTTCTGAGCAAGATTTTAAGGTGAAATTTAAAATTTCCGATACTGGTGTCGGTATGGAAGAAAGTGATATCAAACATTTATTCACCAAGTTTAGCCAAGCAGACACCTCTACTACTCGAAAATATGGTGGCACTGGCCTAGGGTTGGCAATTAGTCAAAAACTTTGTCATACAATGGGTGGGGACATCAGTGTTACGAGTCGTAAAAATGTAGGCAGTAGTTTTACCGCCTCGATGCTTTTACAGGTCAATAAAAACGTACTGATTAGCACTGGTGAGCATGACTATATTCCAGGTAATGTGGATATTCTTGTTGTTGATGACAACCCTATTGCACTAGAAGTGTTATCAGATTTTTTTGTCAATATAGGTGTGAGGCCTATTGCTGTGCTTAGCGCTGAAGAGGGATTACTGGCATTACAAAATAAAGAGTATGACATAAAAGTACTAGTTACGGATTGGACTATGCCAATCATGGATGGCGCGAGTTTTATTAAAGAAGTCAACAAATTAGATTTATTATCAGCACCCAAAATTATAATCATTTCAGCCTACGAAACCTCGATAATAGAAAATACTAAAGAACTGCTGAACATTGATTATGTGTTAAGTAAGCCTTGTCCTTCTGACATCTTATTCAACACTATTGAGCAATGTATTACTAATAGTAAGGTGACGGATACGTCGGTAAACCTAGAGGCTACGCTAGAAAACGTGCATGTATTGGTAGTTGAAGATAATGAAATAAATCAAATTGTAATTAACCATTTATTAGTCGAAAAAGGGGCGATTGTTACTCTTGCTCATCATGGTAAAGAAGCCATTGATTTACTTAACCAAGACAATGATTTTCAAATTATATTAATGGATATTCATATGCCTGAAATGGACGGAATACAGGCAACTAAAGTCATTCGAGCACACCCTGACCCTAAAATTTCGCAGCTTCCTATCATTGCACTATCGGCTAACGTTCTTGAAAAAGATGTGGCCATTTACCTTGCAGCTGGCATGAATGCCCATAGTGGAAAACCCGTTGATATTGATGTACTGATGGCAACTATGGCACCCTTTATTCAATCGTGATTAAAATTAGTTTCTAGGGGTATTTAAACAACAAAAGCAGTGACTTCTATTTAGACGTCACTGCTTGGATTTAACTTTTGACAGTTGCTTTTTCAACTGACTTTTTTGTGGGTTTTTCAGTCGATGTTTCAGAAGGGAGTGCAACCGCTGTGCTTTCACTAAGGGCAAGTAATTCTTGGTGTGCATCTTTCATATACTGCGCCAGTTCGTGTATGTCGGGCATCAATTTCTGACAAGAGATTAAACCAAAGTCGAGCCAACCGTTGTAGCTTTGCAAGGTAATATTCAGTCCCATTCCGTGATAAGGGATCGAGACTGGGAAAGTACTGATTTGCTTAGCACCTGCAAAGTACAGGGTAATGTTAGGTCCGGTAACATTAGAAATCAAAACGTTAGCAAAGGGTGGCACGGCATTGACGACTCTGGTTCGCGTCAGTGTTGAGGCTAAGCTGCTCATTAGCCAAGGCGCACCAATCGAAGGGAAATCAGTCGGCATGATGGCTTTTACATCAGACATCAATGATTTGGTGTGGGTCGAGGAGGCTTTGATTGCTTGTAGCCTTTCCAGTGGATCTTTAATGGTAGTCGCTAGGCTCATTCGGGCTATTGATACTTGATTGCTCAGCTCGGTGTTGCCTTCAGGTCTAACACTGACAGGAATGGCCGCCAACAAAGGCTCCGCTGGATAAAATCCCTCATCAGCAAAATAACGCAACATGCCTTCCCCTGAGATAGCCATAACGACGTCATTGAGGCTGACATGGTTGATTTTAGCGATTTTTTTAGTTTCGGAGTATGGAATGGAAAAGCGCGCAAAACTACGTTGATTGGTAATAGTCGCGTTGAGCGGAGTTTTCGGCGCAAGCCAATTTAAACGCTCGGCATTACTGCCGTCGGGCGCTTTAGCCGGTTTAAACATATCAAAGGCTTTAAGTGTTAACTTTGGCAGGTTTTTGGTCAATTTAATGGATTGGCTGACGTTGTGCATCACCCCTGAGGCAGTGAGTTCGGCAATACCGTAGTTATCACCCCTAGTTGATTCTCTGCGGCGTTTACGTTTATTCGGGGCACGGGGCACGGCAGAGATATCCATAATGGCTTCCATTAACACTTGCCCACCCATACCGTCGAGCGCTGCATGGTGCATTTTAGAATAGAGTCCCACATAGCGGGTGCCCTTAGGTAAGTCATCGGGAACAGGTAAACCATCGAGAATATGCATTTCCCACAAAGGGCGGCTGCGATCCAATAAACTAGAATGTAATCGCGCTACCAGTTTATCTACGTTTGCACGTGTTGCTGGGGGCGGAACAATGACATGGCGAATGTGATAATCAATATCGATAGCTTCGTCCATCACCCATATAGGGTTGGCAATATCGAATGGCATATTAATAAGCTTACGCTGAAAAATAGGGGCCATGTGCATACGGTTTTGGATGTGAGTACGCACATCATCCATAAAATTTCCTGAATATTCAGGAGGCAGCTCCATAATACTCAGGCCGCCAACATGCATAGGCGTTTCAGGTGATTCCAAGTGTAAAAAGGCCGCATCTAAGCCGCTTAGGTGATCCATTGCGTTTCCTTCAGGTTATTGAAAAACGATAAGTATCTTGGTTTTGGAAGTGTTAGTTTTTGGCACAAAGACCTTAACCCCCAAAACGCTGCAATAACAATAATGTCAACTGACAACCTCATGATTCAAATAACTCAATGCAATTGCACCGCGCTCTGTTGTTTCATGTTCTAGCGACAAATCTAATGTAGCACAGTCAAATGCAGTAAGTACAAGAGTCACTGCTCATGCCAGTGCTGCGTTCACCAAAAAAATATAGGCGAATTAAGTTTCTCCTATTCAAGAAGCTGCTGTAGTCCTCACATCAAGCATTTTTAACCTACACACCATGACATTATTTTCACTATAAATGGATCTAATATTTATACCTCCTGGACTGCTTTGAAATCTCACTTTTTATAAAACGACCAAGTTAACCGAGGTTTATTGTGTCCTAGTAAATAATATTTAACCAATTTAAATTAATAAAATGTTGTTTAAATTATTTTATATGGGTAATATTATTTTGACTTAGGCAAATAAGAAAGCAAAATGAATAATCAATATCTGGCAATTTACGATAATAAGGTGGTTTCAAGGGGCTCACTTGAAGACATCATTTATCAGGTAAAAGCGTTACAAACTCCAATCGAACCTTTGGTATTCGAGCAACAAAGTTGCCAAAGAATTGACTTTAGTTGGCACGGCGATGCGGCCACAGTGTTAAAGGCAGCTACTGGCGGGAATACAACGGCTAATAAACGGGGGCGACCCAAACTCGGTGTTAAAGCAAAAGAAGTGACTTTATTACCCCGTCATTGGGAGTGGTTATCTACTCAAAGGGGAGGGGCTTCGGCGGCATTGCGGCGCTTAATTGATGAGGCTCAAAAAAATGCCTCAACGGAAGACGTGATATGCACTAAACAACAGCAATTAGATAAATTTATGCTGACATTTTTGGGAGATGAACCGGGCTTTGAAGAAGCAAGTCGTGCCTTATATCGTAACAGTAAAGTCAGCTTTGAAGCGGCGATTGCGACATGGTCTAGCGATATTAAAGAGTTTGTTATGGCCAAGTTTATGGCTATTTCAGATTTACATAGTGGCGCAACACCCACATGACAGAGTCATCTAAAAGCAACCGTTTTCTGAATGCGCCTTTGCCTTTGGTTTTTTTTAAAACGGCTGCACCTATCATTTTGATTATGTTGGTAAATGGTTCGTTTTCATTGGTCGATGCGTATTTTCTTGGCGTGTTTGTAGGTGCTGACGCGTTAACCGCTGTTACTTCTATGTTTCCAGCTTTTATCATGATTGTGGCTTTGTCTACTTTAGTTTCTAATGGTTTTGCAAGTTTGATGGCGAGGCAGTTAGGGGCTGGAGATCGCGCTAATTCGGTAGAAACTTTTTCCCAAGCCATAAGTTTGTCTTTAGTAGTGTGTGTGTTGTTGATTGTTTTATTTTCTATGGGAGGGAAGGCATTAGTCGCATCGGTGAGTAATGATGTCACTGAGATTGCAGCTATGAGCTATAGCTATATTGCAATTTTGGTTTTTTTCTCGCCCTTGGTCTTTATTTTAAGCATAAATGGAGACAGCTTACGGTGTGAAGGTAAAGTCGCATTTATGGCCTTTATCTCTCTTTTTTCGGTGCTGTTAAATGGGCTATTTAATTATTTGCTGATTGTAGAAATGAATTGGGGGGTACAAGGTTCAGCTTATGGCACTGTTTTGGCACAGGCCATGTCACTGCTAATCATCTATTTCTATCGTAAGTACCAGCCAAGTGACCTTGAACTTCAGGTTATTCGATTTTCAAAATCACGACAGCATTGGTCGCGGTTTTTAGCATTAGGTGCGCCATCTAGCTTAAATTATATAGGTTTAGCCCTATCGTCGGCAGCAATTCTATATAGTTTGCAAAGCTGGGGAGCCGAAAATTATACCTCCACAGTAGGCGCCTACGGCATTATCACGCGTTTAATGACCTTTATCTTTTTGCCTCTTTTAGGTTTGAGCATGGCCTTTCAAGCAATAGTGGGCAATAACTTTGGGGCAAATGAGCTAGGCAGAGTGAATGCAAGTATCAAAATTGCGTTAGGTGTGTCTTTTATTTACTGCCTTTGTTTACAGCTTATTGTTTTTAGTTTTAAAGGCGAATTAGGCGCACTCTTTGTCAGTGATCAAGTTGTTATTAGCGAAGTGATTCGAATTTTGCCTTTGACCATCTTAGCGCTTTTTTTAGTTGGGCCGCAGATGATGGTTAGTATGTTTTTTCAAGCAATTGGTGATGCAAAGCGGGCTGGTATTTTAGGCATAATGAAAACCTATGGGTTTTCATTACCTTTGATTTTTATTCTGCCTTTTTTCTTTGACGAATGGGGAATATGGTACGCGGCGCCTAGTACTGAGTTGTTAGCCTTGTTGTTGACTGTTTTAGTGTTAAGTTATCGGAATAAACAAGCCAACATGAGTTTTGGTTTGTTTTTTAAAGATAATTAGTAACGGCTATCAGACTTGTAATTGAAAACAATATGTCAGTCTTATATTTATTGACGCACATCTTGTATGATTTGCTGAGATTACCCTAACTTTTAAATAAAAGGGCGACAGATGCCTACTGTAGGTTCCAGTAAACTCAATGTGTTGGTGGTTGATGACCGAGTAGATGTGCGTATTAGTGCGCGCTTTGTACTTGAAGACAACCATTATCAAGTCACCGAAGCTGAAAGTCCCGCTATGGCAAAGGAGTTAATCAAACAGCAACAGTTTGATCTAATACTTCTGGATATGAATTATTCTCGTGATACCACCTCTGGTGAGGAAGGCTTAGAGTTATTGAGCTGGTTAAATAAGGCTGAGTTAGGTATTCCCGCGATCGCCATGACCGCTTGGTCTAACGTCGAATTAGCTGTAAAAGCCATGCAATTGGGTGCCGGAGACTTTCTTGAAAAGCCCTGGAAAAATCAACGCTTACTGCAAGTGGTGGCGCAACAAATCAAAGTGAGTGGTCTTAAAAAACAAAATCAAAAACTGCAGCAACGATTAGAGAATACTGAGATAGAAAAAGGTGATTATCAATGGCTTTCGCCATGTATGGACGAGCTGATGCAGCAGATTCATAGTGTCGCGGGTGCCAATGTTGCCATATTGCTTACCGGTGATAATGGGACAGGTAAAAGCCAATTGGCCAGTTACATTCATGCACAGTCACAGGTGAGTAGTGGGCCATTTATTGCCGTTAACATGGGCGCCATTTCAGAGTCTTTATTCGAAAGTGAAATGTTTGGGCACACCAAAGGTGCCTTTACTGATGCCAAGTCTAGTCGCATCGGCCGCTTTGAATTGGCTAAAAATGGGACCTTGTTTTTAGATGAAATTGCCAATATTCCTTTATCACAACAGGCCAAACTATTACGGGTATTAGAAACCGGTGAATACGAGGTGCTAGGCTCTAGCCAAACTCAATTTACTTCAATACGTATGATCAGCGCGACTAACGGCAATTTTAAAGAGTTGATTGAAAAAGAGTTATTTCGTGAAGACTTATTTTATCGGATCAACACCATCGAATTTAGAGTGCCATCCTTAAAAGAGCGTACTTTAGATATTGTTCCTTTGGCGGAACACTTTATTGACATGTACTGTAAGAAGTACACAAAACCTAATATTACACTGAGTCATGACGCTATGAGTGCTTTGCAAGATTATCACTGGCCAGGCAATATTCGAGAGTTGAGTCACCTAATGGAAAGAGCGGTTTTATTATGTCGGGGTGACACTTTATCTGTTGGTGATCTCAATATAAGATCCAGCCAAGAGGTCGATTCAGTAAGCACTAACTTACCTATGATGACCTTAGAAACCGCTGAAAAGCAGCTTATTACTCAAGCCCTTAATCAAGTTGACCAGCACGTACCTAAGGCCGCAAAATTGTTGGGCCTCACAAAATCCTCACTTTATCGAAGATTAGAAAAATATGCCGATCTTCAGAAGTAACAGTTTAAGCGTTTACCTTTTTACTGTTTTAGCTTGTTTTTCGTTACTGTCGTTGTTGTTACTGTGTTGGATTTTAGTGTCTGCACAGTGGCAAGCGTGGAATATTGGTTTGACCTTAGTTGTGGTCAGTTTGTTTTTATTATTGGTGGTAATGCGTGTCAAACATAGGGTGATTTCGTCTTTTGACCGCGCGCTGTTACATATCGAAGCAGTCAAAGTGGAAGATTATAATCAGTACGCTAAGTCTGAGTTTAAAGAAGGGGTCACTGCTCACTTTCATGATGAGCTGACTATGCTCAGTAAACAAATGCAGACCCATAAATCTCAATATGATCAACATGCTTTACTCTTGTATCAACTGATAGATCAATTGGACACACCTATGTTGGTGTTTAATCAAAAACAAAAGTTAAGCTATGCGAATGCCGCTTTTTCGAGTTTATTTGGGCAACCATGGCAAATGTATCGCCTTGCTTCGCCTAAATTACTCGGGTTAGTTTACACTGACAAAGGCTGGCAATTACCGAGTCAAGATCAGCAGTGGCATGTGAGTCAAAGTGAATTTATTGACAGTGGTGAACGCCATCAATTACTGGTATTTACTAATATTGACTCAGCTATTCGTGCTAGCCAGTTGAATGCTTGGCAGCAAATCATCCGTGTTATGGGCCACGAAATTCGTAATTCACTTACACCCGTATCTTCCTTGGCTGAAAGTCTAGCGAGTAAGTCCGTTTCAACCAGAGATCAACAGGCATTAGCGGTAATTTCCGAGCGATGCCATCATTTGCAAGATTTTGTTAATCGATACTCCTCTTTGTCACAAACTTTGGCTCTGGATATCCAAAAAATTCACGTCCCTGTGTTTACGGAGCGTCTAAATGCTTTGTTTTCCCAACATAACCTGACTTTTGTAAATAAGACGCAATGGCTTTGGGCAGACCCCACTTTTATTGAACAAGTATTTATCAACCTATTCAAAAATGCCTTTGAAGCAGAGGCCACAGAAGTCAAAGTGGAAATCAAAGAAAAGGCGCAACAATCTTTGATTAAAGTCGTTGATAACGGTCATGGCTTGGCGAATACAGACAACCTATTTGTGCCGTTATTTACCACAAAACAACAAGGGCAGGGAATAGGCCTCACTTTTTGCCGCAACATTGTTGAACAGCATGGCGGTACCATTGATATTAAAAATAATATAGCGCCTCAAAAAGGAATGACAGTTACGCTGGTCTTGCCTGTATTACACAATACGGATACCTAAAAATACTAGAGTGTATTTTTTGAGGAGTAAAGTTGGATGCTAATGGTAAGTATTAGCCTGCGAAATGTGTTCTAGGCCATAGTTCCAATATGCCATCTGAGTTAATGGTTTGTAAGTGCCCTTGCTCGTTAATACCCCAATCAAGTAAATGGGTGCCTAAAGTTACTATCTTTAATTGCCAATGGCTGAGCATTTTCCCGGAGTGGCTGTCCCACAACCAGATGTTTTGTTTTGTTGAGGCCGTGAGTAATTTTGTATTATTGTCGACAAATAAGGCTTTTTTCAAAAATAACCAGTCATGTTCAATATCTAATTCGGTAATCACTTTATCATCACCTCGAGTCCATATCTTTTGTGAGTATAAGTTGTCAGCCGCAAACATGAATTTCTCAGATACGGCTAAAGCCATCACTCTATGAGGTAATTGTTTCTCGTCCACTAGTTTACCATCTGTAGCTTGCCAAAAAGCGATGCTACCGTCTGTGCTGGCAGACCAAATCTCCATTGAAGACTGGTAAATTAATTGGGACACGGGTCCGGTATGCATGGCAAATTTAGAATGTATACCTTTATGTAAATCGAAGAATAGAATGCCACCGTCTGACATGCCCACCAAAACAATATCACCTAAATCATGAAGTTGAATAACAGTAACTGTTGCGTCGTCTAAGAAGCTATGTACATCCCATTGACTTGTAGCTTGGTCACTGTCCACGTCGTAAATAGCGATTTGAAACTTACCAGCAATAGCGAGTCGTTGGCTATTATTAGAAATTGCTGTGTGATAAGCATTGAAAGGTGTTGACCAAGTTTTCACAACTGAGCGGTTCTGGTTATTCCAAAGGGTAAGGTTATTAACGTCCAGTAGGGCTGTATAATGACCGTTTTTTGAGAGCTTTCCATCTACTACTTTACTTTGAGTATACTGATATTGAAACTCAGATTTCACAATAGCATCGGGTTGGCTACAACCTAGCAAAGTTAAGGCTAGGGTCAATAAAGTATAAGTGTAGAATATTTGGTTCGACGTCATTTAATGCATTTAGATTGCTGTATGAATGTGGAGATAGCTTGCCATACAAAGGGTGTTTGCAGAACAAAAAAGCGTATCTACCCTATCCATACTAGGCTGGCAGTGGTTGCCACTGTAGTTGAGCGGATTGACTTCACACCTACTTGAACTTCACATTTTTTTCGCCCTCAGTACATTTCGATATCGGACTATCCTAGTCCGATATCGGACTGAATATATGCATTAAACATTTCTTTGTTTTTAAGTGTATGAATAGTAAGCACTTTTGTTTTTGGCACAACTCTTGTAGCAGTTAGGTTATTGAAACCGAAAAATAATTGAGTTGCCAATAAAATGGACGTAGTAAAAACCAAAAAATCCTCATCTCTTAAACTCACTAAAAGTAATTTATTGATAGCTTTGATCGCCGTGATTGGGGTACTGGTCTATGTTGCTGTGACCAAAAACGCAGCTGTGTCTGTGGACAGAGAAAGCCTGATAATTGAGTCGGTTCAGCAAGGTGATTTAGAAGTTATCATTGAGGGATACGGCACCTTAACATCTGATAAGCAGCAACTAATTACTTCATTTTCATCCGCTACGGTGAAAGAGATAGTACTCAAGCCCGGTGCCCAAGTCAGTGCTAACAGTGTGATAGTACGTTTAGAAAACCCAGAGTTAGTACTACAAGTTGAAAATGCACAACAAGAGTTAATTCAGGTGCGAGCTAATTTGCGTCAATTGAAACTCAATAATCAGCGTGAAATCCTCAACGAAACGGCAAACTTGGCGGAAATTACCGCGCGTTTTGATACTGCGTCACTAAAACGTGTTGCAGAAGAAAAATTAGTGAAACAGGGCATAGTGTCGCAACTGACGTTCCAGCAATCAGTCTTAGATGAAAAACAACTTAAACAACGAATTGCTATTCTAAAACAACGTATAGAGCAGCTTAAATTGGTGCACCAAGAATCGGTCAATATTCAGCATGAGCGGGTAAAACAACAGCAAGGGCGGTTAAGTATCGCAGAATCACGTTTAGATAAATTAACCGTAAGAGCCGGTTTTGCTGGGGTGTTACAACGCTTATCTGTTGAGCTAGGACAGAGTCTCGCCGCAGGACAGGAAGTTGCTTTAATAGGTAGCGTGACTGATTTGATTGCACTGATTCGTGTACCCCAAAGCCAAGCCCAGCTAATCACAGTAGGTAAAGTCGCCATTATAGATACCCGCCGAGACAAAATTGAAGGTGTGGTGAGTCGTATTGATCCTGTTGTTGATAACAATACCGTAGAAATTGAAATAGCCTTGCCTGCTTCTTTGCCAGCTAGCGCTAGGCCACAACTTAGCGTAGACGGAGTCATCATTGCCGACACCTTACAAAATGTGGTTTTTATCAAACGACCTGCTGGTGCTAAGGCAAATGTTAGTGCTTCTTTATACCGATTAAATGCACAGGACAATGCCAGCTCTCAAGAGTTACGTTTTGGCGCACAAGCCGGACAATTTATGCAAATTTTGTCGGGCGCATCGGTAGGTGAACAATTCATTATTTCTGATTTGTCGAATCTTCAAACGACCAGTCAAAGCATCAACATTAACTAACAATAATTAATAACCTAAAAAACAAATTACAGACAATTAAAGGACAGTACTTATGAGCGATATTAAAATTCAAATGAAAAACATTTCTAAAATTTTTGAAACAGATGAGCTTGAAACCCATGCCCTAAAGAATATCGATATCACTATCAACTCAGGTGATTATGTATCGATTTCAGGCCCTTCTGGTTGTGGTAAGTCGACTTTGTTATCCATTTTAGGGTTGTTGGACATGCCTTCTGGTGGCGAATATTTTATCGAAGGCACCAATGTGACAGATTTGTCTCTAGATGAAGCGGCGGAAATCCGTAACAGCAAAATTGGTTTTATCTTCCAGTCATTTAACTTGATTGATGAATTATCAGTCTTCGACAATGTGGCTTTACCTTTACGTTACAAAACCAAAGTACCCAGCGAAAAAGAGATTTCGGACCGAGTGCATGAGTGTCTAGAATTAGTCGACATGAGCCATCGCACTAGCCACAAACCCAATCAGCTTTCTGGTGGACAACAACAGCGTATCGCCATTGCACGTGCCCTTGTGGCTAACCCAGCCATTTTGCTGGTGGATGAACCGACAGGAAACTTGGACTCTAAAAGTGGCGATCAAGTGATGGACGTTTTGGAAAAACTCAATGACAGTGGCACCACTATTTGTATGGTGACACATGACCCGCGTTATGCCGATATGGCCAACATTCAGCTTAAATTATTAGATGGTTCAATCTTAACCACTCCAGAGTTGCAGGAGGCGGTATGAGCCAGTTTCTCTACCAGCAAAAACAAGCTTGGATGAGCCTTAAAAAAAAGGTGGGCTTTGTGGCTACTGTTGTGACCACTATGGGCACCACTTTAGGGGCTTTGCTATGTATTTTAACCTTAGGGTATCTATTGATTGTTGAACCCTTACCTTATCCTGAGCAAGAAAAGCTCTATAAGGTTAATCATGCCATTGGAGACAGCTCAGGGGAAACCAATGCCACGGCATTTACTTATCCAGGTTTAATCCACCTATACAAAAATCAACAGGTGTTTGATAGCACCGCATTGATTCAATATGGCGAGGATGTCCTCACATCTTTGCCTAACCAACCCACTCTAAGTACAGGTTATGTCACCCCTGAATGGTTTGCATTATTAGGTGCAGATATGCAGATGGGCCGAGCGTTTGAAGAGACAGAGGCATTGGATACTTTTAATCCAGTGGCAGTGATCAGTTACCAAACCTGGCGAGACGAATTTGCATCTGCTGCAGATATACTTGATAAAAAAGTGTCATTTAGTGGTGTGAGCTTTCGAGTCATTGGGGTACTAGGTGAAAACTTTGTGGAGCCGCAAATCAGACAAACTGGGCGTAATGTGGGTATGTGGTTTCCTTGGGATTATAACCTTGATGCACGTATGAAAGAGCGTTGGGGCAATATTAGTGGTGCTTTGACTTTTGTGGGCAAACTCAAAAACACATTGACCGCAGCACAAGCAGAACAAATCCTGACTCCTTTAGTGAGTGACACTTGGGTAGAGAATGTCGCGTCAATCCCCTTCTTTAGCGGTTGGTCTATCAAAATGAAACTTGAATCGCTGCAAATAGCTATTGTGGGTGACAGTCAAAATACTGTTTATAAATTGTTAGCTGGGGTAGTGGGGTTGGTTTTAATTGCCTTTGCCAATATCGCTAATTTGTTTATGTCACGCACCGCCGAACAGCAAAGACAATTAGCTATATATGCGGCTCTTGGGGCAAAAAAATCCCATCTGTTTCGTGGTTTATTGGCTGAGTCAGGCTTGTTGATGGCGCTTTCGTTATTGGTTGCACTAGTCGTCGCGTCTTTGGGGTTTTCTATTTTAAAAGCAAACTTAGCAACTGAGTTACCCCGTGTTAATGAGCTAGGTGTTAACTATATAACCTTTATTGCTTCGATAATTTTGGCGCTGGCATTTGCGCTTTTATTTGCTTTTCTAAGTAGCAAAATGATTAATTACCGTGCCCTAAATTCTATGTTGCAAGCCAGTGGTAAAGGTACAGGTGTACAGGTGTCTAAGCGTTTTAGGCAAGGGCTGATTGTAAGCCAGGTGGCGATTGCAACAGTATTGGTTTTTGCCAACATCACCTTGTTTAAAGAAGCGGTTAGCACTATCAATCAACCCACTGGTTACGATGTGCAGAATATGCAACAACTGAGTTTATCAGTGTCAGCACCAGAATTTCCCCCTGTGGAAGAAGTGGCTGCCACTATGACTGAACTTAAGAAAATACTATTAGAATTACCTGAAGTAGAGAGTATTTCGCAATCTGGTTCTGTTTTGAACGGCTTTGGTTTGTGGGCTTTAAATGCAGTCGCATCGGGTGAAAATTTCACACCTGAAAGTAAAAGTGCCAGCCACCATTATTTTCAAATGTTTAACCAAGAATTACTTGAAGGCGATGACTTTAGTGAAGCTGATGTGAAAGACCGAGCGCGGGTAATGATAGTCAACGATGTGTTTGCCAAGCGACTTAATCCTGAAGGCAGTGCATTAGGATTTCAGCTTTCCTCTGGTCCAGGTGATGAGCCTTTCACCATTATCGGTATAGTGAAAGGCGTAAAAATGCCGGCTCAAACGGAGATCCCAATGCGGGTTTATACGCCATCATCTTTAAGCACTGCGCAAATGACCCTGAAATTACGTGATGGGCAAAGAGTCAGTCGAGAGCAGGCCGTTGCAGCAATTAGTGGTGTGAGTAGCTTATATGCGCTATTTAGTTTGGATACTTTGGAAAGCGAGAAAAAGAGACGACTATTTACCCAATATACCACTGCCACTACCACCTCAGCACTGGCTATTATTACCTTATTTTTAGCCAGCGTTGGCTTGTATGGCATCTTAAGTTACGGCACACAAATGCGAAGGTTTGAGCTGGGTACTCGTATGGCTATTGGTGCCAAACGCAAAGATCTGGTGGGGCTGATTGTCAAAGATAATGCTTGGGTGATTGTACTGGGAGTGGCTTCAAGCATAGTGGTCATGCTAGGGGCGTATATCGGTTACAAAGATGTTTTGTCGGCTTATATGAATGTTGATTTATTGCCAATATTTTTGTTTACGATTTTGTCTATTGCGCTTTTGTCTCTTTTTGCATGTTATTGGCCATTACGTCAGTACATTAATCATCCAGCAATTCGTTCATTGCGTGGCAGTGATTAGGCAATACGTTATGAATCATTCTCACTATTTACTGAGACAAGCTTGGGCTAGCCTTAAAGGCAAGCCTGGGTTCGTTACTGCTGTTGTTACGACAATGAGTCTCACATTTGGGGCGCTGTTATGTGTGTTTACCTTGGCGTACTTATTATTAGTATCACCACTGTCTTACCCAGAAAGTGACAGCCTCTTTACAGTTGAGCATAACTTGATTGATAGAAATGGCGACGTTGATGGTAATGCCTTCACTTATCCTAACTTGATGCATCTGTATGCTAAGCAGACTGTGTTTAGTGAATTAGCCGTAATGTACTACGATGCTGATGTGCTTGTTTCTCAGCCATCTCATCCTACTCTTCCAATTTCTTTTATTACGCCAGAATGGTTTTCACTGTTGGGTGCAGATATGGCAGTGGGGCGAAGCTTTGCAGCAACAGAGGCGCTGAATACCTACAACCCAGTTGCAATTCTGAGCTACCAAACGTGGAAAGATGAGTTTGCTCTTGATACTGACATTTTGTCGAAGAAGCTACAGTTTGGTGACGTCAGTTATCGCATTATTGGTGTGTTGAGCGAAAAATTCATTGAGCCTCAAATCTACGGAGTCGGTAATAAATCCCAAGTGTTTTTACCTTGGGATTTTAACTCTGTTAGTCCCAGTGAGCGCAAAAAGTGGGGTAACGATGATAGTGGCTTGATGATGTTAGGTAAATTGAAGTCAGAACATTCGCCGGTTCAAGTTGAGCAACAACTGGCTAGTTTGGTGAGTGATAATTGGCAACAACAGGTGGCTGGACATCAATTTTTTAATGATTGGAGTATTGGCGTTAAATTGCATGGATTGCAGTCGGTAATTTTGGCTAATAGCCAAAGTACAGTCTATTTATTATTGGCTGGGGTATTGGGTTTAGTACTGATTGCAATGACTAATATCGCAAATTTGTTTATGTCACGAACAGTGGAACGCAGCCGACAACTCGCTATCTGCGCTGCAATAGGTGCTTCTCGTCGGCAAGTATTTACAATGTTGTTAGCAGAATCGACATTGTTGCTGGGGGTGGCCACACTTATTGCTATTTATATCGCCACTTTAGGGTTTAAAGGCATGCAGCTATTTTTAAATCACTATTTGCCAAGAATAGATGAGTTGTCTTTGCAGTTTAGTACCCTCGCTTGCGCTTTGTTGTTAGTGGTATTTTTTGCTTGGTTCTTTGCTTATTTATGTATGAGGATGATTGATTATCGTGAGTTAAATCGTTCAATGCAAAGTGGTGGCAAAGGCACCGGCATACAAGTGTCAAAGAAAGTGAGACAGGGCTTAGTGCTAGCTCAAATTTCTATAGTGACTGTATTAGTTTTTATTAATATTGTGTTATTCAATGAAGCGGTAAGCACTATTCAACGTCCATCAGGGTTTGCAACAGAAAACATTTCCTTTTTAGTGCTCTCTTTACCTAAGGTTAATGAAGAGCAGCGCAATGGTTTACGGGCAAATGTGTCTGAAGTGAGGAATAAATTAACAGCATTACCTCAGGTAGAAGGCGTCAGCCAGTCTATGGCACCTATGCCCTTTTTTACCCTAGCATTGGGTCGCTTGGGTGGCGAAGAACGTTATTCAATCAGAGCCAAAGATGTTGATCACCGTTATTTTCAACTAGTAGAGCAACCCTTATTAGCGGGTAATTATTTCAGTGAAGCGGATTTTAATGATAATAATAATGTCGTAATAATAAATGACATTTTTGCTAAACAACTGGCACCAAATGGTAACGCGCTGGGTTTGAAGTTTGATAATGGTGCAACTGTAATAGGTGTGGTTAAAGGTATACTGATTCCTGGGCAAACCACAATTGAGCCACGTTTTTATTATCCTGCATCACCCACCAGAAATATGTTTCTAGTGAAAACCAAGGTGGGCCAAATACTCACCCGAGAGCAAATAGTGGATGTTTTGCAACAAGTCTCCGGCGAGCTAAAACTCTTTAGTTTGTCCACATTGGAATCCCGCCGGGTTGAGCGTTTGTTTGCGCAATACACTACCGCTTTTACCAGCGGCGCTTTGGCAATGATTACCTTTGTTTTGGCCGGTTTAGGATTGTACGGCATTTTAAGTTACAGCACCCAAATGCGCCGCTTTGAAATTGGTACTCGATTAGCCATAGGTGCTAAACGTTTGGATGTGATTTTACTGATCTTAAAAGACAATGCCTCGATGATTTTTCTTGGCATGCTAACGAGTGTGTTGGTATTGCTAGGGCTAGGGCTGTTTTTAGGACTTAAACAAGACTTAATTACCTATCTAAATGGAAATTTGCTGTTCGCTTTTGTACTGACCATCGCGCCTATTACTTTGTTATCACTCTTCGCCTGTTATTGGCCTTTACGACAATACATCAATCAACCTGTTGTGCATTCATTGCGGGGTAGTGATTAACTGTATTTTGGGGGCGAGGGGGAGGAGTAGGTAATGCAAATATTGTAGAAATAATTGGTCATACCGATTATTTCATATACTAATGCGTTATTTATTTATGCATTTATGAAGTGTTAAGTTTCGTTTTAGTGGTTATTATAAGCCATACCTTAAAATGCTTGGTTCAATTGGCCCTACCCCTTTGGACTTTACTTCAACGTTTTGACGTATAATGTTAAATCGCTAAGCAAGCATTGTTAATTTAAATAAACATTGGAATTTTATGAAAACACTATCTGATATCGGCTTAATCGGCCTTGCTGTCATGGGTGAAAACCTGATTCTGAACATGGCAAGTAAAGGTTATACTGTCACTGCTTATAATCGCTCCACCGACAAGGTTGAAAACTTTATTAATGGCCGAGCAAAAGGCGAAAGCATTCGCGGTGCCTATTCAGTAGAAGAGTTAGTTCAATCACTAGCCACTCCTCGTAAAATTATGATTATGGTGAAATCAGGGGCACCAGTCGATGCCACAATTGAGCAACTTTTACCTTTATTAGACAAAGGTGACATCATTATTGATGGTGGAAACACACATTTCCCAGATACAATTCGTCGCGAAAAATACTGCGCCGAAAAAGGCATTAACTTTGTGGGTGCCGGTGTATCAGGTGGAGAAGAAGGCGCATTAAAAGGCCCTTCAATCATGCCAGGTGGTTCGGCTGAAGCATGGCAAGCAGTGAAACCTATTTTTCAAGATATCTCAGCTAAGGTTGATGATGGTTCGCCTTGTTGTGACTACGTAGGTGAAAACGGTGCTGGCCATTTTGTGAAGATGGTTCATAACGGTATTGAATATGGCGATATGCAGTTGTTGTGCGAAGCCTATCAAATTATGAAAGAAGTTCTGGGCATGTCGGCTGACGAAATGCATGAAGTGTTCAAAGAATGGAACACCACTGAATTAGACAGTTATTTAGTCGAAATTACCCGTGATATCTTAGCCTATAAAGATGAAGATGGCGGTCCACTCGTTGAAAAAATTCTTGATACTGCTGGCCAAAAAGGCACAGGTAAGTGGACAGGTGTAGTGGCGCTTGACTTAGGTGTGCCATTAACGCTTATTGCTGAGTCGGTATTTGCTCGTTGTATCTCTGCCCTTAAAGAAGAGCGTGTTGAAGCCTCTAAGGTCATCTCTGGTCCAGCTAAAACCTTTGATGGTGATAAAGCTGCTTTTATTGAAGACTTACGCCAGGCTGTGTTAGCCGCTAAAATTGTTTCTTATGCACAGGGTTACACTTTGATGCGTGAAGCAGCCAAAGAATTTAACTGGAACCTAAACTATGGCGGCATCGCATTGATGTGGCGTGGTGGTTGTATCATCCGTTCTGCGTTCTTAGGTAAAATTAAAGAAGCCTTTGATAAAAATCCTGAACTAAACAATCTTTTACTAGATGATTATTTTAAAGATACAGTTGTAGCAGCCCAAGAGGGTTGGAGGCGTGTGGCGGTGAATGCCATTACCACTGGTGTACCCGCACCTTGTTTAACGGCTGCCCTTAACTACTTCGATGGTTATCGCACTGCACGTTTACCTGCTAACTTGTTACAAGCACAACGTGATTATTTTGGTGCCCATACTTACGAGCGCACTGATAAACCAAGAGGTGAATTCTTCCACACTAATTGGACAGGACGAGGTGGTAATACATCATCGTCTACTTATAACGCTTAATTCGTTTTAAGAGTAATAAAGGCCGTAGCTTGTATACAAGTTACGGCCTTTATTGTTTCTGGTATACGAGCATAATAATGTTGGTAACTTATCCCTCTCTAACCGCACTAAGCTAATTGATGTCTGCTATTATCCGGCGCTCTTTTTAATTGTTGAATATTGTAATGAATTCAAATTTTCCTGCACGTTCCCTTTTTTCCTCTGTGATTTTGATTTTAGGCATTTTATTGATAGCAGCCAATTTACGCGGCCCTATCACCGGTATTGGTCCCGTATTAGATCAAGTGATTGCCAGTTTCGAACTAACATCCTCTCAGGCGGGTATGTTAACCACATTACCGTTACTTGCCTTTGCTATTGCATCGCCTTTGGCAACAAGTCTAGCGAAAAAACAAGGCCTTGAAATATCCTTGTTTATCGCACTGGTGTTGATTGGTGTGGGACTTGGTACCCGTATGTTCGATTCAGTGATTATCCTTTACCTGAGTACTGCGATCATCGGTGTTGGTATTGCAATAGGCAACGTTTTATTGCCCAGTTTAATTAAGCGAGACTTCCCACATAAAGTTGCAGTAATGACCTCTGCATATGTATTAGCCATGGGGGTGTTTGGAGGTAGTTATTCTGCTTTAATTATTCCATTGGCTACCTATCAGGATATCGGATGGAGCCTTGCGCTAGCGAGTTATGGCTTAATCACGCTTTTCAGCCTTTTTATTTGGCTACCGCAGTTAAAGTTACATACTAAACCCACCAAAGACCTGACTCAGTCTTACACTAAAGGTAAGATTTGGCATCATGGTATAGCATGGCATGTGACTTTGTTTCTTGGTCTTAACTCATTTTTTACTTATGTCATTATTGCTTGGTTACCTAACATATTGATGGAAGGTGGGCACGATGCGCAACAAGCAGGCGTGTTTCACGGCGCATTTCAAATTGCCGCTGCTGTGCCTGGTATTGTATTAATACCATTATTATCCAAACTAAAAGATCAAAAAGTACTGGCGTTATTGTTAGCCATTTTGGGATTCTTATGTGCATTAGGTCTATTGTATTTGCCTAACTTTGCTTTTATATGGTCAACCACTTTAGGCTTTTGCTCTGGGGCCATTTTTATCTTAGGTTTATCATACATCAGTTTGCGCACTCATGATTCAAGACAAGCAGCTTCGTTATCAGGGATGGCACAATGCATCGGTTATTTACTGGCAGCGATAGGGCCAATGTTTGCTGGTGGTTTACATTCGTATTTCGACAGTTGGGCGCCCGTATTGTGGTTGTGCGCGTTAGCTAGTTTGATTTGTGGTGTGTTTGGTTATTTAGGTGGGCGCAACATTAGTTTACATGAACATGCCTAAGCACAGCCTAATCAGTAATGTAAATAGCTAAAGAATAGTCATTAGTTGTAAAACTGCTTGTATGGACTTTGATAGACTAATGGGGACCTTCGCAGTTTGGCTATCTTTTTAAGTTTATGTTTTTTAGGCGCTAAGGCATTAAAATAGAGGCATAACTAAAATTTTGAAGTGCAATTAAATTAAACTGCAGAAGGCAGGTAATAAAAAGGAAATTGAATGCCTAAGAAATTAATGTTGTTTTCCATAGTAATACTATTCAGTACCCCAAAAGTCATAGAAGCCTTTGAAAATTCTGATGGTTTATTAGTGGCTAGTGCAGCGGACAAGTCGCTTACCAGAACATTAAACAACACAAAAGAACAAGAGCAACAACTCCTACTCGGCATTCAAGCCCAACAACAAGAAGAACTAGCCTCGCTACAAACCAAGAATACCGACCGCATTGAATTAAAAAACGCTCAAATGGACTTGGCTATTAATACTACTCTGAGGGATGCCCAAGTACCTTTAGTTAACGCAAAAACGGTTTATCAAATTGGTAGTACCCACTTTAAGATGAAAAATATCCCAATGGGCAGCTTTGCAATGGGCAGTAACGAATACTATTCAGAAAAGCCCATTCATCGAGTCGACGTTTATGCCTTCGATTTAATGGAAACAGAAGTGACATTTGCGATGTGGGACCTTTGTGTAGTTGAGGGAGGCTGCAACCACAAACCTGAAGACGGAGAAAAAGTCGGAGACAAAGGGTGGGGCCGAGTCAATCGCCCTGTTATAAATGTTAGTTATGATGATATCACTCAGCAGTTTATTCCTTGGCTCAACAAAACGACAGGTCAAACCTTTAGGTTGCCCAGTGAAGCTGAATGGGAATACGCAGCTAGGGCCGGCTCAACTAGGAAATATCATTGGGGTGATAGTATTGATTGTTCAAAAGCGCGTTATGGATACCACTCTCGTGAATGCGGTGGACAGAAATCAACTGATCCAGTGAAAAGTTTTAGCCCTAATGCCTTTGGTTTATACGATATGCTCGGAAATGTAATGGAAATGACTCAAGATTGTTGGAACGACTCATACCAAGGCGCCCCAACTAATAGCAAAGCTTGGCTGAATGGTAATTGCAGTAGACATGTTGCTCGTGGTGGATCTTGGTACCCAGTTCCGTTCTACGTGCGTTCGGCTTATCGTGGTAATGTTTCCTCTGATGCTCGCATGGCTACTGCCGGCTTTCGGCTCGCTCAGTACACGGTTGACGCTTTTGATAGCTATGACTAGTTTATTAAGAAAGCGGGCATTCGAATCAATGAGGTGGAATCATAAGTGCGTAATAACCAATATTAGGTAATTAGGCCCTGAGTCTTTATTTCTCTTTAAAATTCTCCGCTAGTGACTGAATAGAGATCTCTTTAAAACGGCTTAGCATTAGTGCTTCAGCTTCGTTTAATACCCCACTAAGAGAGGCATTCACTGCCATTTCTATAGGGCAATTATTATGTTCATCGGTCAAACCTATGGTAAATACCGAACTCTCGCCCACAATTTTGTATATGTCGTAAAGTGTTATATCTGCTAAAGATTTATTTAAAGTCCAGCCGCCGCTATGCCCTTTTGCGGATGTGACATATCCAGCTTGTTTAAGTAGTGCCATAGTGCGTCTTACTACCACAGGGTTGGTATTTAGCATTTTACCTAATTCTTCAGATGTGACTGACCTTTCTAAAAACTTAAGATGGATAAGGGCATGTAAAATACGGGATAAGCGACTGTCTTTTCTCATTGGTTCAACTCGTTGTGCAACTTACTATTATTCTATCATGAAACTTTAAAAGTTACATGTGTTGCCGTGAGTGTTTCTTTATGTAACTATTACTGTTACTTGATATTATTAAGGACATATAATGGAAACTGAAGTGGTAATTATTGGTGGTAGTTTTGCTGGGCTGGCAGCAGCAATGCAATTAGTACGTGGCCTTAGAAAAGTGGTTGTGATAGATGCAGGTAAACCGAGAAATCGCTTTGCGTCTCACTCTCATGGTATATTTTGTTTAGATGGCAAATCGCCACTAGAGATTAAAACAACGGCTTTATCTCAGTTAAGGCAATATCCCACCTTCACCTTTGTCGAAGCGCAAGTAATAAAGGTTGCAGCTAACGCTGAAAATGGTTTATTAATTCACACGGCTGAAAACAGCTTTTTTGCCAAAAAGCTCATCCTTGCATCAGGGGTGCAAGATGAACTACCAAATATTCCCGGACTTTTAGAGCATTGGGGTAAGTCTGTGATCCATTGCCCCTATTGTCATGGTTATGAATTGTCAAACCGAGAACTTGGCGTACTTGCAAATCATCCTTTATCTGCACATCAAGCAGCCATGATCCCTGATTGGGGCCCCACCACGCTTTTTACTCAAGGAAATTTCATGCCGGATGATAAGCAATTAACCATGCTGACTAAACGAGGGGTAAAAGTAGAAAACGCGCCCATCACTGGTATTAATGGCGATGGCAAAAATATCACATCCGTTGCACTAGCTGATGGTTCTGAACGAGCACTGCAAGGCCTATATGTTGCTCCTAAAATAAGCGCAATCACGCCTATTGTTAAGGCCTTAAATTGTGAATCAGAAGACTCACCTTTAGGTGAGATAATAAAAGTGAATGAGTTTAAGCAAACCTCAGTGAGCAACGTATATGCCGCAGGAGACATGTCAAATCCTATGCAAAATGGCTCATTAGCGATTACATCTGGTGTTATGGCTGGCATAAGCGTGCATCAATCACTGATATTTGATTAAGCCAAGAAGCAGATCCCTTGTTTGGTAAGGTCTGCTTTCCGCTAAGTCCCGCTAATTCGGCAAGTGAGGGATAACGGTCGGGAAATGGCACAAACCTATATGTATGATTTTTAGGCAAATAATTGCTACTTGTCAGAGGCTATGTGAATATGAACATTCAGCAACTTAACAAGGATTACGTATGTTGGTCGGTGTTCAAGGTGGTTTTTTAAGCCTACCAAGCTTCAGTCAGATTAAACGCTTTGTTGAATGGAATGGTGAAAATTTCGAATGGGTACTAGTAGTGCTGGTAATTGTCGGTTTAATGCTTTCCTCTTGGCATGACAGCCGAGTCACTAAAATGGTGGTGGAGCAACCACAGCGTAACGATTTTTTCTTTGTAGATTATTTGGCGATTGATGGCAATTCTGACGCAAAATATCGCTATATTCCTATGCGAGTGATGGAAGTTAAGGAAAATTCACTGGTATTTAAAGTGGGTAATGTTGGACAAACAAAAAAGTTGTCGCCGACAAAACATGTGAAGTCTGACAGGGCTATGCACAAATATTACTATCGTAAAGATACCTTGGAATTGAACTTGAAGCAGATAGCAGAATTGTTCGAGTCTGATGCCATATATGCCGCTGTCAGGCCGAGAAACATCTATATCAACGGTTGGGTAGTCATGAAACTCAGTGAGCTTTAATAACCAGCACTATAAAAACAACAAGCGCCGACTTATATCATTATAAATCGGCGCCTCTGTTTTTTGAGGCAATCCGTCTTCTGCCGTTATAACTATTAGTTGTTATTTTTGGCAATCAATGTGTTGTCTGTACACTTTGATTAGTCCCTACCTCTAGAAGACGAGATCCCTCGTTGAGCCATACTTAGCAGATATTAGGCCAGTATTTTTTATTCAATAAAAACAAGTGGTTAGGTTTCGGTGACTGTGTATATCTCGAATGGCTGCACGGTCTTTGTGAAAAAAATCCGTAAAATCACCAATACAGTGCACTAGACCGGATGGTCAACATGTTATGAATTGCTGCCAGGCTTTGAGTAAAGTTTGAAAATCAGCTAAGCCACAGCCAGATTGAATATGTAAATCAGCTAACTCTTGGCTTGCATCATCTTCTGAAGCTGTCATCTCTTGGATAGCGTTGTTATTGAGTATAAGTTCCACTTCGTCTCTATCGAGGAGCAAATGGTATTCTTTGCCATTGTGCTGATAATTATTTAGTCCCTTGCTTTGCAGCTGTTGGATAACGTTAAGTAATAGGGTGATTTGTGTCGAGTCTTGGGCAATATCATGGCTTAACCAATCACCAAAAGCTTCACACTCAAGCTCACATGTGGCGATGGGGTTACCCAAAATGTCATGGAAAAATTGATAGTCCATTTGATGTAACCAGTTGCTGAATTGAAGCCTGATATTATAGCCTAAATTAGTCGCGCCTAAGGTACAAATACCTGAAGTTAATTGTACTAAAGGGCTAAGTAGTCTCCTTAAATACCCAGCCTGAACGTTCAAGTTCGGTCAAATATACCCTCACATCAAATTCAATTTGATGATACTCAGGCAACATATGCTGGCAAAGTTGATAAAAGGCTTTGTTGTGTTGTTTTTCTTTTAAGTGAGCTAATTCGTGCACCACTATCATATTTAGAAAAGCCTCAGGGGTGTGTTTAAATAAAGTGCTGACCCTTAGTTCATTTTTACTTTTTAATTTTCCACCTTGTACCCTAGACACATAACTGTGCAAACCTAACGCATGGTTCACTATATGAATTTTACTGTCGTAGATGACCTTGCTCAGGGGCTGGGTTTTCTTCATATATTGATTTTTTAAAGATATTGCATAATCACGAAGATCATTGTCGTTGGCTACTTTGTGGTTTGTTGGATAACGACCACGTAGCCAATCCCCTAATTTATTGGCATCGATTAACTGATTAATTTCGTTCTGAAGATGCACAGGGTAGTGGGCTAAGTAGGTAAGCTTTTGAGACATGTTGTAAACCTTAATCGTAAGCTTACCATTCTACGATTAACTTAAAAATTATTCATGGTTATTTCCATTGACATATGAAAATTCATATATATGATATTTCATATGTATCGAGTCGAGCGAAGCGTTTCATGACACCTGTGAGTTTTTATAAATGTTTATCTGATGACACACGTTTGAAGTGTTTGTTATTGATCACCCTTAAAGGTGAGTTATGTGTGTGTGATTTAATTAGCGCATTGCAGTTAAGCCAGCCCAAAGTTTCTCGGCATCTAGCTGAGTTGAGGAAATGTGGGATCTTGTCAGATAACAGACGTGGCAAGTGGGTGTTTTATGAACTCAATCAAGCTTTGCCTAAATGGGCGCTCGAAGTGTTAGCCCTTACTACAAAAGACAACCACCTTTACTTAAAGGACTGTATACATAATTTAGATGCCACCAAGCAACTAGATAACTGCTGTTAAACTTATTAATTCGATGGAAAATGTTTGATGAAAATTTTATATATCTGTACCCATAATCGTTGCCGCAGTATTTTGTCGGAAGCCATAACTAATCATATTGCCGGTGGCAAAATAGTAGCAAAAAGTGCCGGTAGTCAACCTGTGGGTGAGGTGCATCCCTTGTCGATTAAATACTTGCAAGAAGCAGGGATTGCGACCGATGGTCTGCGAAGTCAGTCGTGGGATGAATTTGAAGCATTCGAAGCGGATTTAGTGGTAACAGTTTGCGACTCTGCTGCTGGCGAAACCTGTCCTCTGTGGTTTGGTAATAGTTTAAAAGTGCATTGGGGATTGGCTGACCCTTCTAAGTTGCAAGGGGATGAAGCACAAATCGCTGCGGCTTTTAGATCGACTATTGAACAAATCAAACAAAGAGTGCAGCAGTTGCTTAATCTTGATGTAAACGTAAACGACAAGGTTGCCTTTAAAAATGCCCTTGCTACCTTAGGTGCACACTGATGCCTGACATTGATTCAATTATGCCAAATCTTGATATGACCCAATTTCGCGCACCGCAAGGGGAGGATTTCCTTAAGGGAAACGCTGAACACAAACCTAAAATACTCTTACTCTATGGGTCATTACGGGCGCGGTCATTCAGTCGACTAGTGGTCGAAGAGTCAGCTCGTTTGTTAACGGCTATGGGGGCTGAAATCCGCATTTTTGACCCAACAGGTTTGCCTTTGCCTGATGGTGATGATGCCAGTCATGCCAAGGTAGTCGAACTCCGTGAATTAATGATGTGGTCTGAAGGCCAAGTATGGTGCTCGCCAGAAAGACATGGAGCAATGACAGGCATTATGAAAAGTCAGATTGATTGGGTACCTCTGAACTTAGGTGGGGTACGACCCACTCAAGGGAAAACCTTGGCTGTGATGCAAGTGTCTGGTGGTTCGCAGTCGTTTAACGCGGTGAATCAAATGCGTGTGTTGGGGCGCTGGATGCGTATGTTAACTATTCCCAATCAGTCATCAGTAGCCAAAGCCTTTATGGAATTTGATGACAACGACCGCATGAAACCTTCACCTTATTACAATCGTATTGTTGATGTGTTGGAAGAGCTTATGAAATTTACCTTGTTAACCAGAGACAACAGTGATTATTTGGTTGACCGTTATTCTGAGCGAGTGGAATCGGCAGAACAAGTAAGTCAACGTGTTAATCAGCGTTCAATTTAGAGGACAAATCGATGGGATTATTTGAGCGTTATTTATCTGTATGGGTAGGCATCAGCATCATTCTTGGTGTGATTCTGGGTTGTGTTATTCCAGATTTTTTTGCCTTAGTGGCAAGTTTAGAATATGCCCACGTTAATATTGTGGTGGCGGTACTGATTTGGTTAATGGTGTACCCCATGATGATCCAAATCGATTTTTCATCTATCAAAGATGTGGGCAAAAAACCTAAGGGTTTAGCCTTAACCCTGATCATTAATTGGTTAATTAAACCTTTTACTATGGCAGCGTTAGGTTGGCTATTTTTTAAAGGATTTTTTGCTGATTGGGTCGACCCACAATCGGCCAATGAATATATTGCCGGGATGATTTTATTAGGCGTCGCACCTTGTACCGCTATGGTTTTTGTGTGGAGTCAACTAACCAAAGGTGATGCCAACTATACCTTAGTACAAGTCTCCATTAACGACATTATTATGATTTTTGCTTTTGCCCCCTTAACTGCACTTCTGCTTGGCGTAAGTGATATTCAAGTCCCATGGAATACCTTACTGATTTCGGTGTTGTTGTATGTTTTATTACCTTTAATAGCAGGGGTGTTGACCCGTTCTACTTTAGATAAAAGAGCCGAAGCACCCGGCAAACACACAAATGTAGACAATTTTGTGGCACAACTTAAACCCTGGTCGATAATAGGTTTGCTTGCCACTGTGGTGTTGTTATTTGGTTTTCAAGCACAAACTATTTTGGCTAAACCGCAAACCATAGTGTTAATTGCGATTCCGTTAATTATCCAAACCTATGGCATTTTTGCTGTTGCCTACTTTATTGCCAAGCGGCTAAAACTGCCACACAATGTTGCGGGTCCCGCCAGTATGATTGGCACGTCTAACTTTTTTGAATTGGCTGTGGCTGTGGCTATTTCGCTGTTTGGTTTACATTCAGGTGCGGCTTTAGCAACAGTGGTAGGGGTGTTGGTTGAAGTGCCAGTGATGTTATCTTTGGTGTACATTGTTAATAGAACTCAGCATTGGTTTGATTAGAAGCCGCCGCGAACTAATAGCAGAGGGGTGAGGCAAAGAATAAAAGTCTGATAGTGTTTGTATTTGCGGCTTGGTCTGTCAACATGTGTCGTAATTGCAATGGGGTCTTTAGGAAAATGTTGGGTTATGAAAGCTGTAGTATTGATGTTGGTCATTGGATTTTCAATCACCGATGTAAAGGGTGCTGAGTCACAATTAGATGAACATGCGGATAACGATAAGTGTTTGTTAAGTGCCCTTAAGCGAGCAAACTCTGAGCAGACTGTGGCTGAATTACAGAAAATCTGTACAGATAAGGTGCCTACTTTATTCAAGCGCCGTGTTGAATTAGAAAAACAGGCGTCGAAAAACCGCTTTGCTATCATTCCACATAAACCTAACTATGTGTTGCCGGCTAGCGTGACCAGTATCAATCAAGAGCCCTATATGGATACAGCGGTTGCGTCTGAGTTAGATGATGTGGAAATTAAATTTCAAGTTTCCTTAAAATATTTGTTTACCCAAGACCTGATATTTAAAGATCTTGACGTGCAATTTGCATTTACTACTACTAGCTGGTGGCAAGCCTACAACAGTGAAATTTCGGCGCCATTTCGAGAAACCAATTACGAGCCAGAGGTGATATTTAATTATCATCACTCTTGGAATTTATTGGGTTTGCCTGTTGAACAAACGTCATTGTCATTCAATCATCAGTCAAATGGGCAAACTGGGCAGCTCTCAAGAAGTTGGAATAGGATTATTCTAGGATTTACCTTCGCAGCTACCGATAATGTGCTCTGGGGTTTTCGAACTTGGTATCGACTACCTGAAACCGAAAAGATCTCAGATATTGACCCCTCAGGAGATGATAACCCCGATATCGAAAAGTATATGGGGTATGGCGAGTTAGGTGGGTTGTGGAGTATCTCTGATAAACATTCCTTAGAATTTATGTTTAGAAACAACTTACGCAGTCAGAATAAAGGCACTATTCAACTGGGTTGGTCATTCCCCATTAACGATAGGATCCAAGGCTATGTGGAGTATTTTAACGGTTATGGTGAAAGTCTAATTTATTACAATCAACATACCCAAAGGTTAGGCATTGGTTTTAAGTTAACGAACTGGTTGTAGTGACTGGGAGGTAACTTATTGGGCAAACTCAGTTCTATTTCGACCATTACTTTTAGCGTTATAGAGCGCATTATCAGCTTGCTTAATTAACACCTCTAGGTTGCGACTGCCATCGCTCATAGTGATGCCGATACTGACAGTGACTGGGCTGTTGTTAACTTCTATTTCAGACATTAAGTTATGCAGCCGCTGCGCCAACAAACGGGCATCAGTGGCGTCAGTATCAGGTAGTAGCATGATAAACTCTTCACCTCCAAACCTTGCTATCAAATCCGTTTGCCGACCAAATGTTTTTAGTCTACTGCCTATTTCCTTTAATACGCGGTCGCCCTCTAAATGCCCATAGGTATCGTTAACTTCTTTAAAGTGGTCAATATCAATCATTAACAAAGCAATAGTGTGTGTAAATCGCTTGGCTTGATTAATGAGTTCTGGTGCGCGCAAGTTTATTTCGCGGCGATTCATCAACCCGGTTAACTCATCTGTTGATGACATGGAATGTAATATTTTTGCTTGGGCTTCTAACTTTTTACGGGTGTCTAGGAGTTCTGCAAAGAGTTTGTCACGTTTAGTGGCACTGAATAAACTCCAATAAATTTGACCTTTGTCATCCATTTTTGCACTGACCATAATAGAGATACGCTTATGGTTACCATCTATTAACGCCAACTGAATTTCGTCACATTTTTTTTCATGTAATAACAAAGGCATTAAATAACTTTCGATAAAAATTTTAGATGAAACCGTAAAGAGATCATCTGAGCTTGTACCTAATAGCGATGCAACTTGTAAATTTAACTCTTCTGAAAAATACGCATTCGCATAAATAATAGTACGATTTTTATCCGTTATTAATGCTCCACACTGGAATGCATCTGGCCCGGGTGCGTCAAGATTGGCATTATCTAAGGTATTAACCAATGTATTCTCTTAACATTTGGTTGATTATGTTTGGGTGGGTCATATGTAAACAATGTCCTTCAGCTTCCACAATCTGTAATTGTGCATCTGGCAACTGCTGTTGCATATAATTGCCAATAGCAACAGAGGCTAGAGAGTCTTGGCTACTTTGAAAAAGCAACACTGGGTGTTTAGCCTTTTTTAACAAGTGGCGACAGTCGGAAAAAAATGTGGCATTGGCAAAGGTTTTCGCAATAACAGGATCGGTCGAACAAAAGCTTCCTGATAATTCTCCTATTAGTTTTTCAGAATTATTTGCCCCCATTACTAGAGGTGCAAGGTAGTTGGCCCACCCCAGGTAGTTTTTGTCCATTAAATCGAGGAGTTCTACTAAGTCAGACTTTTCAAAGCCCCCCATGTAATCAGGTTTAAAATTTAAGAAACAAGGAGAAGGACAAATCATAATCAATTGACTAAAAAATTTAGGTGTTTGCAGTGAAGCTATGAGTCCAATCATACTGCTGACGGAATGACCCACAAAAATGACGTCCTGTAATGCCAAAGCATCACACACCTCAAGTACGTCTTGTGCATAACCTTCTAGTGAACTGTATCGAGATTGATCAAAATGGGATAAATCAGATTTACCAGAACCGACGTAATCAAATAATATCACTCGATAATGGTCTGTGAGGGCAGGTAACATAAACCGCCACATATTCTGATCACAGCCAAAACCATGTGCCAATAGTAGCGTTTTTTCACCTGAGCCTAATATAGTGACATTATTCCTTTTGATAATTTCGTTGGAACATGACATTTGTTTTCCTCATGGCTGTTTAGTTACTTTGATTAACGATAAATCATCTCATCGCGGGTGTGGATCATCGTAGCCAATACTTTGTTTTGAATAGGGTGAGGAACATCAGCTTTAATCATAGCATTGATAAATAAGTCGACACTGTGATTAAAGTTTGCCTCAGTTATATTCATACCACCATGTACTTGTTCCATGGTATCGCCTGTGTATTGACATGGTCCACCAGTCAGTAAACATAAATGTTCGATGAGTTTTTCTCTGAAACGATTGATATCTGATTCTTTGAAAAATTCAAACATGACTGGGTCGAATTCAATTTCAGTAATAAAATTATCGACAATTTCTGCCACTTTATCCTGCCCGCCCAACTGCTGGTAAGTACTGATGTTTTTACTCGCACAGGCATTCAATAATACGCAGGTTAAACACACAAAGATCAAATTTTTCATAAAGTTACCAGAGTTGCCCGTTAAGTGAGAGGTAAAGACCTTGTTGTCCTTTGGCACCGGCAATACTGCCAAGTTCTGCCCAAGCGAGCGTAAAACTGAGATTTTTGTTGGGAATATAACTCACAAACACATCAAACCAATCCTCTTCACCTAAGCCTAAGTTATCGGGTTTTTGGCGGTATTCCGCTCCTACTGCTAAGTGTCGACTGAACAACACTCCGGCCGATGCTTCCGTCATAATTTGATAACTATCATTATTGGCGCCACCAAAACCAAGCAAGCCTAGTTGATTTGCTTTAGTGGCTCTGGCTGTAATACTCCACACCGCGTTAAAACCCGCAATGGCGCCTAAATGTACTTTGGTGGCGGCCAGATAAAAATCCGTTCCACTATTACTATTTTCTGCCCCAACAGCGGTTGCAATGCTGCCATCATCTAACTCTTTATGTTGAATTCCCACACTCACTTGTGGCCATGTTGAATACACTACATCACCGTAGAGACGGTATTTAAGACCATACACATTTTGTTTGATGTCGCCCCCAAGTGTTTTTAAATCGAATCTATGCTGAGCAACACTGACTTCCACGCGGTCGTAGAATGAAGCACTTAAACCTAATACATTTAAACGATAATCATCAATGTCTACTTGGGTGGTAAACCCATTGACGGATATTTGCTCTTGGCTGTCGTATCCGGCTAGAGTGGCCCATGGGACTATGCCTCCGCCGCCACTTCCTTCAATCTGATTTAAGCCTGCGGTACCAATTAACTTACCCTCTCCAGCAAGTGTCAAAGTAGAAACTAGACTAACAATAAATACTAACGACCTACACCAATTTACGGGCATACTATTTCCTTTCTCTATAACCACTTTGTATTTGAATTCTGGTTACACCATGCAATCAAGTTATCTGCAGAAGTCGGTTTACAAATGTAATAACCTTGAGCCAATTCACAGCCCCAATCCGCTAATAATTTAAGGGCTTCAATGCTTTCTACCCCTTCAGCTACTACGTTCATGCCAAAACTATGGGCAAGGCTGATGACAGTTTTGACAATTTTTTGGTCTCCTTCTTGTTCATGTAAATTCAGCACAAAACTTTTATCTACTTTTAAGGTATTAACAGGTAAATTTTGTAAATACGCCATGGATGAATACCCGGTACCAAAGTCATCAATGGCAATTTCAAATCCATTATCTCGAAACGCCTGAAGGTGGCTAATGGCTTTTTGATGATCTTTCACCAAGTCACCTTCAGTGATTTCAAAGGATAAACAATAGGTGGGTAAGTCTTTAGTTTTCAGTAATGCCAATACAATTGGCAGAAGTGCAGGATCCATAATATCTTTGGCTGAAAGGTTAATCGCGACGGACACATCAATATTGGCATCTCTGAACCTAGCCGCGTCATTTATCGCTGTATTGATGACCCAACTGGTAACTTTTTCAATAAAGCCGGCTTGTTCTGCCACAGCGATAAAGTCTTCGGGAGATACAAATCCTAAACGAGCATTCGTCCATCGTATTAACGCTTCGACGTGGGTCACTTTACCTTTCTGTAAATCGAGTTTGGGTTGGTAATTTAGACTGAGTTCATCCTTAGCATGTTCTAGGGTGTGTTTAAGTTCGGTAATAATAGACAGGCGTCTTGAATAACGCTCTTCCAATTCAGCGTTGAAGGGCAAGATAAACTGCCGGGTAATTTGCGCCTCATCCAATACAATGTTTAGGCGCTTAAATACTTCTTCTGCATTGCTTGCATCTTTAGGACAATATATTAAGCCTAACGCCACTTTAATATTTATTATTACATCGCCAGTATCCATAGGGGCTTCTAGTGCTGATTTCATTAGTTTAATAAACTCTGCCGATGGTTCCTCAGATGGTATCCAGAATAATTCGCCCCCGGTCAGCCTTGCGGCCACACCTTCAAATTGTGATAGGCGTTGTGCTAACTCCTTTAAACAAAGATCTCCATTGTGGTAACCAAAAATATCGTTAATGCCCCGGAAGCCAAAAATGTTAATTCCTATAGCTAAAAACTTGGCATTGTCATTAAACCTTTGCTCCAGTATCGTTTTGACATGCTGTCGGTTATAAAGTGACGTTAAAACGTCATGTCGAGCTTGGAATATGATCTCATCTTCACGAGCCTGAATATTATTTTGCATTTTGCTGAATGCTTTAGATAATAAACTGACTTCTTTGGTTTTTGTCAGTACCGCGGCATCCTTAGTGTAATCGCCTATAGCAATTCTTTTTGCAATATTCGCTAACACTACCAATGGTTTGGATATTCTTCGCGAAAATAACGCTGCTAAAAAGGTCGCTAATAAAATAACGATTATGCCTAGCGCGGTAATATTAAATTGCAGTGAATTAAAATCAGCAAATAATAGTTGTGCGTCCTCAGATAAAGTAATGATTGTTTGGTGTGCGAGTGCATCACTTAAAGTAAATTGTTGCGAAACGTAGGGGGTGTCTTTGGTGATTGTTATAGACAACCATGATGGACGTTCATTTACTTGCGCTAACGCTTGTTCTGCAAGAGGGTCGGGTAGAGTGCTAATTTTGAATATTTCGTTTTTCTGACGATAGACTTGTAATGTTGTTTCTAACTTAGTGATGTCTTTTAATTGGGCGAGTATAGGGTCGCCTAACTTAAAACCTACAAGGGCAATTGCAATAGGTGTTGGTGCGTCTATTGTCAACATGATGACCTGATAAAGTTGTTTGTTTAACATCATCAGCGAGGTGTAGCCCCCTTCTTTAATCACCTTATCTATGGTCTCTGGATATGCAAAGTCTTGATCCAGTTTTAGGGTTGCTGGCACACTGGTAATAGATTTTCCTTTTAATGACACGAGCGCCATTAAGTCAGCCTTGATACGTTGCCCATGATTAAACAACGCACTATCGATTGTGCCTTTGTCTCCTGAGGCTACCGCTTGTTTAAAGCCAAAATCAGCCGTTAGTACCGAGGCCGAGATATACAGAAGATCCTCGCGGCTTTGTAACACCCTTTGTAATACGTTTTCAGCGATAGATAAGTCTCGATTTAATTTTTCACGAGTTTGTTCATCTGTGGCCATCCAAACGTTGACAAAGGTGGTGAGGGCCGTGAGTACAACTAGTCCGACAACTAGCCTGAAGATACTTTGATTTAGGGGAGTTTGAGTCAATTATTTATTTCCTCTGTCAAATTTCTTCGATTTAAAGGTATGTTGAGCAGGGGTAACCATATCTTCGAGTAAAGTCAAAACGATTGGATATGGACTGTCGTTATACTCCAAGGGAAGTTGAATGTCTTTTCTGAGCATTTTGTTGGTAGACAAGTTTGCATGCCATAACTTCAATGCTATTCCATAAGCGGGTACTTCAGCTAAGCCTTGAGCATCGGTCATGACGGTTTGCTCTTTATCTGCCACATAAATATAACCTACCATTTGATCATGTATATTACAGCCAAGTACAACTATGCCTGCCTGATCAAAAACCAGTTTTTTAGATTCGCCACCTTTGAACATTCTAAACTCAAAGGGTTTAGGCTTAGAAAAGCTATACAGATGATGACGAATATTGTCGCTGTTTGGAAAAGAAACAGTTTGGTTTTTCTGCACTACTAATACTTGAGGGGCAAACTGCTTATCGATTTGATCCATTGTCAAAACGTCAACTTTATTCGTTTCTGTAGTTTCAGTTGTGGTGAAACTGATCACCACATTTTCGATTGGATGACCAAATTGGTCTTTAATTTGTAGCGTTTCTGCTAATGCAACTGGGCATATAAAGATTGCCGCAACAAGGACAAAAGAAAATGTAACGGTAATCCCCATTAGATTTTCAAGGCTAAATTTTTGAATATTCATACTACCCAACTCATGTAGTTGTCTAAATAAAACTAAGGAATGCAAAAAATTGTTTAATATCGATAACTTAGCAGAATTTGGCGAGCCATTCTTTCACTTTCAAAGACAATTACATTTAGGCTTAGCAAGGTTGCGCTTGCTGTCGCTCTAGTGCCAAATAAAACGTAGTTGACCCATAGATATTTCAATTTCATCTGCGGCCCGCTTAGGTGAGAAAGAATTTAATTCCGTAAGATTAAACAACTCAATGTCCTCAAAATTGTTTATCAGGCTCTGTTTGATAATTTTCACCGTGGGTTGTGAGTCAACATAAGAGTCCTGTTCTATTTTAAAGCTATCTAACACTAGGTCTTCAAACAGATAAGACTCTAAAAATAGGTCAAATTTCATATCCCCTGTAAACACGAGTTTTGCAGAAAAATGTTGTTCGGCACTATTGGCTGAGACTGTCATCTGTAACTTAATAGTCTGATCTAGGGTATCAATCAGTATCTGTGGATCAGAAAATGTCGCTTGGATACCTTGGAAAGATCTATCAACGGGAAACTGCAATGCCAAGTTTCTATTAATTGCTTTGGCTTTAACCAGTTGAAACGAGTTTTCTACTTGGGAATAGGCTGATGAATTGCAGAGAATGCAAAGCCCCAGAACTAACACTATATGTCTTATCATGCGCTTTGCTCCTAATAAAATGCTTAAAACCACTTTTTCCATAACATGCCTATCAGCAACACTATGGCTACTATCACCATAGTTGAGGCTAAATAGAAAAATGCTTTAGGCTCTTCGGTTCCTGGTAATCCGGCGACATTCATACCAAATATGCCAGTTAAAAAGGATAAAGGTAAAAATATAGCGGTGACTAAAGATAACACATACATTCGCATACCTTGTTGTTCGGCAATGCGATTTCGCAACTCATCTTGTAATACCATGGCGCGCTCTTTAGCGAGATCTAGGTCTTCGACGTAACGAGTCATGCGGTCAGTTTGATCCCGTAACTCAAACCCTTGTTGCTGATTGAGAGATTTATTGAAACGATACATTGCATCAAGTGCATCCCTTTGTGGCGCCAAATAACGTCGAATAGCGGCGGCTTGTCTGCGTATCATCGACAGTTTAATTCTATCCCGTTTGGCTGATTTATCTAAGGCTTCAAATTCAGTTAAGTCTTCATCCAACACATCAACAGTTTCGCTGATCCTATCGGCAATTTTAGTAATAATTCTCAAGGCTAAGTCTAATGGAGACGAAGGAATATGATCTTTTTCAAGTTCTTCTTTAACGTCTTGCACAGATAACAATTGACGATCCTTACGTCTGGCAGAAATTAGGATGTTTTCGCCTATCCATAATCGTAAGGACACCATATCTTCTGGATCCGCATCAGGGTTATGATTAATGCCCCGTAAATACACCAGCATTCCCTCGCCTAACTGTATCGCTTTTGGGCGGGTTTCAGGGGTGCAAATGGCGTCTATAATTTCGTTTGGCAGGCCTAAACTTTGTAAACACTCTTTGGAATCTGTTGTATCAGATTGGATATGAAACCAATTAAAACCCGTTGAAATTGAAGCGTCGCTATTTTGCTCAATTGTCGAAACCTCAGCACCAATATTATTGAGTGCCCACAACATGGCCTTAAGTTTTGGGTCAGTATTGGGCATTGAGTTTTCCAGACTATTTAGCATTTTTAGGGGGCTTAGTGCTTTTTTCACGCATAAAGTTAATGACAGCATCAATGCCCTGCTGGCGGATAATAGGCGCAAATTCAGCCCGTTTTGACTGCACCATGCTGATCCCTTCAGCTATTAAATCAAAGGCTTTCCATTCGCCTTCTTTGTTACGGCGTACTTGAAAAGTGATGCTGATATCTGGTTTTCCCGCTTCTTTAATCACGGCTTTAACAGGTACTGTTTTTTTATTTTCGGTAGGTCGTGAGGGCTCGAACTCTACAATTTGATCAGTATAACTACTCAAGGCATTGGAATAGGTGGATAACAGATAAATTCTAAATTCTTCAAAATACAAAACCAATTTTTCACGGGGGATGTCTTTTGCTTGTGTACCCAATACACTTAGCGCCGCATAAACGTGATCAACGTGTGGCAACAACTGTTGTTCTACTATTTTTCCCAAGGCTTGTGGATCGCTTTCTATTAGTTTTTGATCTTGTTTCATCTTAGCGAAAGTGGCAGAAGCAACATCTTTAACAAACATATAGGGGTCGTCAGACGGTTGTCCTGAAGCTGCAAAACTAATCGTCAAAATTAAGATGGCTAGCTTTATCGATTTGAACATTGGGTAAATCTCCAAGGGTAATCCCTAGTATTTATATTGCGCAACATTGTACTATTGGTTGCGGTTTACTTGTATCAAAAAGGGAAACATTTCTCCCTTCAATTAATGAGAATTGTAATTGTCTGTAACTAACATCAGTAAAAAAAATCATTTTGGTAGTTTTGTGTATTGGTTTCTAGCCATAGTTTGTTTTGCCTTAGGTTTGTATTTAAGCAAAATTACTTGGTTGCATACTGAGTGGTTTTCTCGTTCAGGCTGTCTTGTAGTTGTGCTGGGGGTATGGTCTAGCATTGGCGTCGTATTTCATGAAAAACTGATTTCTAGACGGGCAAACTGGATACGTAATAAAGAATTGAGGCAATTGAAGGCTAAGTTTTTAGATGAAGCTGATATGACTTTGGGTATTGATCAGCTGAATGCTGATCACGATCAGCGCCTCAATCTCGCCATTCAGGACCTACGCCTGTCTATAGGTGTGCTTGAAATGTCATTGTTAATCAGTGGCACCTTAGTCTGGGGGTTTGGTGATCTGCTGGTTCAGGCTATGTTTCAGTAACTAAGCAATCTCAAACACTCAGTTTCCTACCTTGTATGTTTCCAAATCTCGCCTCTCTTCGCACCGTTACAATCAATGAAACTTATTCCTAGTCAGTGTGTAAATTTTTCACGTTGAGATTTTAGTCCCTGCAATACTCCATAATGGAATATCTATAAAACTCAATAAAAACAACTGCTTAACTGGTTTTTTGTGTTTGGCACAGATGTCGCATATTTAAAAGTGTCAAATCTTAAAATACAACAAACGGAGGAAACCACTATGTTGGGCTGGGCATTAATGTTTTTTATCATCGCCATAGTAGCTGCGGTTTTTGGTTTTGGTGGTATAGCAGGTGCTGCAACAGGTATCGCTAAAATCATATTTTTTATTTTTATTGTGCTATTGGTGTTATCACTCATATCAAACGCGCTAAGAGGAAAGTCCCCAAAAATTTAAGGGCACAAACTGTAACCATTGATTTTATATAAACGGAGAGAACCATGAAAAATTTTAAATACTTAACAACGACTATACTTGCTTTAACGGCTGTATTCGCTTTATCAGCTTGTGATGGAGAAGCCGAAGATGCGGGTGAGAAACTAGATGAGATCGCAACAGACGCGGGCAATGCAGTTGAAGACGCATGTGAAGATCTTAAAGAAGCTGCAAAGGCTGAAAACAAAGACTGTTAATCATTGACGCTTTGTATAAGAAAGGGCTTCTGGCCCTTTTTTTATGGCTGAGTTTACACCGAGAACCTATCAATAGTTGAGGGATTAGGAGAGTAGCAAATGTTATTAAAAGTATTCATTGTCATTGTGATTGTCACAGTCGGCTTTTTACTCAGTGTTACTAGCCTAGGTAGCGGTGGTTTTATCACTACTTTTTTAGTGGCATTTGGGCTTTTTAGCGTGATTGCACTAGTTGGGCTGATAATGTTTGCAAACAAAAACAAACCAAAGGAATAATCGCTTAGTGCCGTTGGTTGCGTTACTGATGTTTTATTCTTTATCGAAACTGTCGACAATAATGGCACCTAAAGAAGCCGGCATTGAAATGATGACTAGCCTTTTTAGAGCTATCTCTGGTTGTTCGATAATGGGCAATTTATCTAATGCTAACAGCACTAAACACACCACAACTAGGGTGATCAGATAAGCCAGCACTATTCTGATGATGTAGCTGGCAACACGGTATTTAATGTTACTTTGAAAAAGGCTGAAGTAAGTGTAGTGAGTCAGGAAAAACAACGATAACCCACAGAGCAATATTAAGTTTGTCAGTGGCAGTGTCTCAGCCATTTTCCACGCTTCTTGGGTAAAAGCGATAGGCATCGACATCGCAAAAGCCCCAATTGCAATTTGGCTTGCGTCTTCACTATTAAAATATAATTTCGCCGACATCTACTAGTCCTTCTGTATTGGTTTTTAAAGATTATCTCAGAGGATAAAAAAATATGTTTAGAAACCTGCACATTAAGGTGAGGTTTTTCAATCACTATTATTTACCAGTATAGATGTACTACCTGTTTGTTAAGCGTTCTTAGGTAGATAAACAAGGAGGACAAAAATGGCGTTTAGTTATTATTACATTGTGGCGGCATGTTTAGCATTTTTAGCGGGGATCTATTCTCCAAGCATGTACTTCAGTGTGGTTTGGTTTTGGATAGGTGGCTCGCTTTCTGCTGTTGCCATCGCCTATGTTTTTGAGCGACCTGAAATATTCAGGAAAAAACATGACGGCTCTATTCCTTTTTATATTAGATGGTTGTTTATCCCATTTCTTTTTGGGGTTCAGCTCTATAATACTTGGGCTCGTAAAAATGATTCAGTGCCTGCCATACAAAAAATACAAGACAATTTGTTCCTAGCTTGCCGATTATTTCCATCTGACATGGAGGAGCTGAAACACCATGGTATCCGCGCTATCTTGGATGTAACTGCTGAGTTTGATGGATTAGATTGGTCAGCTACGGAGGCCAACCTTCATTATCTAAATGTACCAGTACTTGATCATCAAAGTCCTACATCTGATCAACTAGTGCATGCCATTAATTGGTTAAACACACAAACAACTGAGCACCCAGTAGTGATCCATTGCGCCTTAGGTAGGGGGCGATCGGTTTTTGTGATGGCGGCTTATTTACTCAGTAAATACCCAGAATGGGACATCGCTAAGGCGCTGGAAACGATTCATGGCGTTAGGCGCACTGCTGGACTGAATCGCAAGCAGTTAAAAGCCTTAAAAAAAATTCAGGCTTCTGGGATCCTGTCTATAAAACAACCTTTGGCTATTATTGCTAATCCCGTCTCTGGAGGCGGCAAGTGGCAAGACAATAAAGACGAAATCATCCAACGTTTGTCGGTGAAATATGCAGTGTCAGTTTTCGAAACTAAAGTTGATATTACGGCCGAAAGCCTCACTCAAAAAGCCATAAAGAAAGGTCATAAGGTAGTAGTGGCTTGTGGTGGAGATGGCACAGTTTCAGAAGTGGCCTCTGTCGTGACTAAAACAGCGAATATTTTGGGAGTGATCCCTATGGGAACCACTAATGCTTTTAGTCATGTATTACATGGCACGGGATCAAAAGTGTATCCCATTGCTTTATGTTGTGAAGCGATTATTGCAGGTAAACCTAAAACTATTGATACCGCTTTGTGTAATGACGAGTTGGTATTGCTGATGGCAAGCATTGGGTTTGGACAGAAAATGATAGAATCGGCAGATCGCCAAGAAAAAGACCTTGGTGGGCAATTTGCGTATCTAAAAGGTTTGTGGAATGCAGTACAACTTGATGAAACTTTTCATCTGAAAGTTAAGTTTGATGAAGCCCCTGAATTGACTATTGAAACAACAAGTTTAGTGGTCGCCAATGCTGCGCCATTTTCTACTGTTCTCGCACAAGGGGGAGGGGGTCCCAACATTGCTGATGGCCTGTTAGATATCACTTGGTTGCCTAGCAACCATTCTGTATCCGCTCAGGTGTTTAATTTAGCCGATTTGGCCTTTAGTGGCTTGGCTGGGGCAGAGGTTAACCCTGATATTCAATTTAGGCAAAGTAGCCGGGTTCGAATTTCTAGTCATTCACCACTAAAGTACATGGTAGATGGCGAAAACCGTCAAGCCGATGCACTTATTCTGAAGGTGCAACCAAGCTCACTTAAAGTGATGGTTTAGATGCTTTATTAAAACTGCAGAAAGGCGCAATAGGTCTTTTAATGGAATTAAGCTTATAAAAACAGAGTGATGTGATGCAATTTAATATTATCAAATATGCACCAATAATAGAAAAAGCACGTACCAGCTTTTGGTTTGTCCCTAGTTTTATGGTGTTATCTTCTATAGTACTGGCCTGCTCTGCGGTGTACATTGATGCTTTTTTTATGGCGCGTTATGATCTTAAGATCCCCATCATATATAGCATTGATATTGAGGCTATTCGTTCTTTGTTGGGAACAATTGCAGGGGCGATGATTACCGTAACTAGCATCGCTTTTTCTATCACTATTGTTGCCTTAACCTTAGCTTCTTCGCAATTTGGTCCACGTTTACTGCGAAACTTTATGATGGATACTGGCACGCAAGTCGTACTGGGTTCTTTTATCTCGAATTTTTTATATTGTATCCTAGTATTTTGTGCCATCAGTTTTCAAGAGCCCTACACTTTTAAACCTGGATTGACTGTGATTATTGCAGTGATGATGACATCTATTAGTGTTGGTGTTTTGATTTATTTTATTCATCATGTGGCTAAGTCTATTCAAGCAGATGTAGTAATTGACGATGTTTATCGAGAGCTGCAAAGTGGTATTGCAAGTCTCTTTCCTTGCATTCACAAGCAGCCAGAAACCGCAAAAACTGAAGACTCAACCACTACTGCTTTTACACTGGGTACCCAGCAGTTTGATGTTTTAGCAAAGTGCAGTGGGTATATACAGACCATTGAACAGGATGCACTGTTAACCCTTGCGACTGAAAATGAAGTGCAGATTGAGTGTAGGTTTGGCCCCGGAGATTTTGTTGTAAAAGATTCCGTGATAGCGGTTGTTCATGCAGATAATACAATGCCTGATACCATAGTTAATAACACGTCAGATAAAATAGTGTTGGGAGCATATAGAACACCAGTTCAAGATCCTGAGTTTGCCATCCATCAATTGGTTGAAATTGCTTTGCGAGCGCTTTCTCCTGGGATTAACGACCCCTATTCCGCAATTACATGTATCGATAAACTTAACTCTGTATTGTGTGAGCTCACCAATAAAACGTTTCCGGCAAAGCAGCATTATGACCAAGCTGGCAATTTGCGTTTAGTATGTAAAGTTTTAACCTTTGAGAATATTGCCAGCGCAGCATTTGAACAAATCAGGCAACAAGCCAATAATAATGTCGCCGTCACCATCAGGCTACTCGAGTCTTTGCATAACTTGATGAGGTTTGCCCAAAGTGACGAGCAGCAACAATTTGTTATACGCCAAACTAAAATGATACAAGAACAACAAAATAAACAACCTCTAGCCGAAGACGATACAAAAGCCATTAACGCTAGGATTGCGTTGATTTTTTCAGTCTCTAAATAAAGATAATGCAACTTGTAGTTAGATGAGCTGTTTTGTGTATTTTGGCAAAATGATTTGAGTCTTAGGGTTATTTTTTACTTTATTGTGGGGATTTATATTTAAGCGGGTAAGTTGGTTCGTTCTTCTGCAATTAGGGTATTGGCCACAGATAATTGCCATAAAATAATGGCGCAGCGCAATGACACTGCTCCATTATGTTTTATTAGGGTTATTTTAAGTGTTCTTCAAAAAAATCCTTCATCAATTCCATGGCATGAATTCGGTTTGTGGCATCGTCTAAGAAGTGTGTGCCGTATTCAAATTCTTTATATTTGACGTCTTTGCCTGCTGACTTTAGCTGGTCATACATGGAATTAGACTGGCGGTAACTCACACGGGTGTCTTTCTTACCATGAATAAGTAACACAGGCTTTTTAAATTTGTCTGCATGATAATAGGGGGAAACCGCCTCAATGTCGGTGTCATCATCATTTACTGCATTATCAATATAATCGAAATAGCCTAATCTTCGCCACATTGTCATTTGATCTGCTAAGTCTGAAACACCAGCAATACTGACTATGCAGTCAAACAGTTCAGGTGTTTGGTAACCAGCCACCAAAGCGGCGTAGCCACCATAACTGGCTCCTGCTATACAGGCTTTGTCTTTATGCACTAATTCAGTAGCCAATAACCATTCATAGGCATCTAACAAGTCGGTTTGCATGGTCTTTCCCCATTGATGGTAGCCACTGGTCATGTACTCATTGCCATAACCAGTCGAGCCGCGGAAGTTTACTTGTAATACCGCGTACCCTTCATTCGCCATCATTTGCACATAGGGATCAAAATATTGATAATCTCGAGCAAATGGGCCACCGTGAGGAAATAAAATAACCGGTGGTTTTTCGACACCGTTTGGCAAGGTGATGTATCCATATAATTCCATGCCGTCTCTAGCGTTGAACGTAATGGGGGTTACATTAGCCAGTGATTGACCCTCAAGATAAGGGAACTGACTAAACCAAAGACTCAAGCTTTTTTTATTCTTATCGAACAGATAATATTTGACTGGGCTAGAGTCACTTATTGCAGAAATAATGTATCGATTTTCGTCTAGGCTATAGTCATAAATGTTACTCTGTAAACCACTTTTAGACAGTAGTCCAGCCAACTGGTTGCCGATATTTTTTTGCTCTGAATCCCAATAAACGCGTCGCACAAAATTATCAACGTAGGTATAACCAATGACATTCATTTCAGTATGACTTGGTTTAAAAATCACATCGGTAATATCAAACTTTCCAGGCGCTTGTGCTACAAGTTCAGAAAATTCGTTCTTCTCGATATCGAAGCGCCAAAGTGCGGTTTTATTTAACTCATGGTCAGACAATAGCAGCAGAGAATTAGTTTCTTTTTCATACATGATAGGATCAAATGTTTCTGATTCAAAAGGGGTATAGGTTTTAATCAGTTTCCAATCAGCGTCTTGATTTTCTCTGATGTAGACGTATTTAGTTTCATTTCGAGCCCTATCGCTGCCACCAATTGCCAGTAAAATTTCACCATTTTTGTCGGTGATCCAGTTGTTTATCCTGTTGCTGTTAGCAATATGTTTCTCAAATTTCCCATCATTCACATTCACTTTATAAACGGACGCATAGTTGCCATCTCTCGAATCCCTAGTGGTGACCAGAATGTGGTCGGCATCATTGGGTAAGATATTCAGTAAGCGAGGACTGTTAAAATAGAAATCTAATTTGGTGGTTTTGGTGCTAACCCTAGCGTTCACTGAGCGGCGCATTTCAAAAACGTTTTTAGCTTCAAGATCTGCAGAATATAGATGTGTGGTTCTTAATTTTAAGCCTTCATAATCGTAAGGTTGGCTTACATTAATGAGTAGCCTTTTATTGTTAGCCCAATTAATACTTTCGATGCGATATTTTTCACCACCCAAAGTAACCAGTGCTTTTAAATCTTGAGTGCCAAACGGCATGACCACAACTTGGGTTTTTTCATTACTGTTATAAATTCCTGCCAGATGTTCACCATTTGGTGAAATGACAGGATTTTGTAACATCGGCATTTGATTGAAGTATTCTAGTGGTAAGGATTCAGCATGAAGGGCACTGATTGGTAATAGTAAAAATAAAGTGATTATAAGTTTGCTGTACATATCCCTTGAGTAACTCCGTATTGTCGTTTTTATTAGGTTTGTTTTTTACACATTCTATTGATAATAAAAATATAATCAACTTAGGCCAGTTATTTTTCATTTAGGATTTTGATAGGTGATTTTTTTTAGGAAACTGGTATTTTATGGTATCTGTGTAGATTGCTCGCGCCATTTTAAAACATTCGTTTACAAAGGATTGCTAATGAAAAACCTAGCCTTAATACTCTCGATATTACTATTGATTACTTCTTGTACCTCTACAACAAATACCGCTTTAGACGGTTTTGTACAAATGTCTTTTGACATAAATGAACAAGGAGAACCAGGCAATATTAAAGTCTTAATTTCTGAGCCTGATAATCGTTTTGATGAAAAGGCAATAGAAGCCTTAAGTAAGTGGCGATACAGTCCTAAGATAGTGGATGGCGTGGCTATTTATCAAAAAGACTTAACAGTGCAATTGAACTTTAGAGAGGACAAATAAAATGAATGGAACAACTTTGTTAAGCTCGAATACAAGGCTCATTGTTGCTTCTTAACAGTCTGGGAAATTAAGGTTTTTACAATCAATCACCATTAAACCTTTGTAAAAATAATGTGTTGGTTTTTTGATGATCCCATTGCCACTGTGCGGTTTTTCTACAATGGATCCCGCCCACCCAATAATCTTGAATAAAGGTGGTTTCGCCATTAATACAGGCGATACCTTGCGCTGTGATGGATACCAACTGTTGCTCCCAAGCACTTGCTTTATTCTCAATGTTGAACAAAGGTTTTGTGTTTTTTGTCAGAGGCAGTAATAAAGCGTAAAACATCACATCACCTAAAAAAGGCAAAGGTTCATTTTTTTGATAGTCGGCAAACCAAGCATTGATTGTTATGGGCTCACATCTATCAAACAAAACTTGCAGCGCGATAGTTTGTGTCAGGCTCAAGCCTGTAGTTCGGTTGGGTAACTCTTGAAGATGTCGTGTAAGTGCATTCGACATATTTAGTAAACAATCAATTTCGTTTTTTTGTAATAACTCAACCAATAAAGATGGTTTTGAGTAAGTTAGTGCTTGCCAACTCTTGTGGGCGCTAAGCATCATTTTTGCAGTGACGGCTTTGCGACTTTGCCAACAAGAGCGGATTGCTTCCGCAGGTAATTGTCCCAAACCTATGAACCTTTCTGTACCAGGAAACTGATTGATTTCGATGATCTCAATCTCCTTATCAGAGATGTGCACTAGTTGGGTTAAGGCATAAACCAACATGAATTGGTCGTAGCTATCATGCTCGACCCAAAAAACAATCCTTTGGTATTTGTCACTAAGCAGCGTCACCCTATTTTGGGTTTCGGAATCAATAATATTGCTCATTTCCTCCTCGCCACTGCGCCCTATTATTGGAAGTATGTATTGATGCACATATTTGGCTCGCCTTACAATAAAGTCTTTTTTTGAAGCAGGTAATGGACCTATACATAAAGGATCTATCAAAGCTAAGAAATCTCCCTTAAAGCCCGCTTCTTTTAATAATCCCTGGATGTCGTGGCCGCAGCGCACATGAAGAGTACAAGGGTCACTGTCTAACGGGGCATGATGCTCAATGATAGCTTGACGGTGTTGCTGTAGTATTTTGATATGCTGTTTGAGTTTGCTCCAAGATGCCACGCCAAGCTCTCGTGCTAGCGCATGCTGAACATCGGCGAGTTGTATGTTATCTGAATTGATTTGGGGGAACGTGGGGTGAAACTCAGCAACTTTTTGTATAGCTAATTTATCGCCATTGTGGATCGCATTTAAACGTTTTGTAGCAATAGAATTTTTGTTGCTTAAGATCTATAACAAAGCTGTTTGTAGATTGCATATTTTCATCACTTATATAAGTTTGGTTTTCGCCTAATAGAAAAAGGGGGTAAAAAATCAAATTTTTCTGCAAACGCAGCTAATGTTGATATGCCTTATATAAAGTGCTTTGAACCAATGATGGATGCTTCATCTTGGCTAATTCTAGCCTACTAATGAGTGATACACACTTCAAGATAAAATGGGTCAACTAGAAACTGGGAGGACCCCAAGCTTGGGAAACAGCAATATTTGCCTTTTGTTAAGGGATTTAGTTAACTGTGGATTATATTTGATATTTAAAAAGTCATAATTACCTAAGTAAATCAAAGGTAAAAATTAAAAATGCTAATGATAAGTGTTAGGTGTATTTAGAATGATGAATAATTTTCGAGTATTTTTGTCAGTCTGTATATTTATAGTCAGTGCATATTTTATTGTAGATCTGATTATTTATAGCTTCGATTGGGTCTTGTTATTTTTCAGTCTACTGGCTTTTGTTTGTGCCCATTATTTATGGCCACCAAAGTATGATGGTGAAAGTGCGTGGTATGACGCCCTTGAAGTGCTCATTGAATTTCCCTATAGAGCCATTGCTTTTTTCTTTAGGGGACTTGGTAAAGCTTTTAAAGATGGAGATCTAGACTTGGATGTGTAACTACTCATCCTCTAACTACGTTAGCCGTAAAAGGGCAAGGCTGTTGCAATTGTGTTAGTATGTACTGACATTCTGAAAATTCTTATTCATACATTTCATTATTTTAAGTCGCAGGGAAATTAGGAATATAGTCCCGTTATTTATGTGCTTATTTACTGCTTAGCCTTGAACATAATGTTTAGCTAAACGTATTCTCAAGTGTTTTAATATCAGCTTGATTACTCTTATTTGATTGATGGACACCTAGTGTTAAGAAAAATATCTCTATTGATAGTGCAAGGGTTGTTAGCACTTTTACCTATAACCCTTACTGTGTATTTTTTGGTGTGGTTGGTGACAACCATAGAAACCAGTTTGACGCCTCTTATTCCATCACAATTTTACTTCCCGGGTCTGGGATTAATATTAGGGTTAGTGTTTTTGTTGGTGGTGGGATTAGCGGTCAATGCTTATGTGATTAGCTCGGTTATTGCATGGAGTGGAAAGTTATTTGAGCGTATCCCTGTTATTAAAACCATTTATGGGGCCATCCAAGATGCCGTTAATCTGATTAATATAGGTAAACGCCAAAAGATGCAAAGTGTGGTGTCGGTCAAAATTACCGAGAGTATTCACTTAATTGGATTTGTCACTAGTCATGAAAGCGCCAAAATATTATTTAACAATAATGAGAAGCTCGGTGTGTATATTCCACTGAGTTATCAAATTGGTGGCTATACCCTGTATATCGACAGCGACCAATTGACTCCTCTTGATATAGACGTCGAAAAAGCCATGCGAATTGCCCTGACTGGCGGCAGTGTGACTAATGCCAAAGCCGCCGCAAAATCAAGTGACTAGTTTGGTTTAGCCACCGCTGGGGTAATAAAACGGGTTAACAGTGCAGGTAATAGGGTTAAGTCTGTGATTAGGGCAACGACCATTGCCAATGCAGTGAGTAAACCGAACAGCATGCTGGGCACAAAATCAGAAAACGCTAATAATGCAAAACCGACACAAATGATGACTGTGGTGAATAACATCGCGTATCCCACACTAAAGTAGGCCTGCTTCACGGCTTCTTTAGGTTTTGAGTCTCCATGCAAATAATGGTGTACAAAATGTATGGTATCGTCCACTGCAATACCCATGGCTATGGCAGCAATAGTGATAGTCATCAAGTCTAAGGGAATGTTGGCGTAACCCATCACGGCCAGTATAACTAAGGTACAAATCACGTTTGGCACCAAGGCAACGAGTGCCACTGATAGTCGTTTAAACAGCACCCACATCACCAATAAAAGGGCGATATAGACTATGCCTAAGGTCAAAATCTGTGAGTTAAATAAACGCTGCAGTATGTCCTGATAGAGCACAAATAAATTGGTAAATTGATATTGATCTTCAGTAAATCCATTGGTTTTAAGATCCGCTCGCAAATTTTCTAGGTATTCTTTGCGATTAAATCCCTCAGTACTGTCTTTTACTCTGCTGCTGAGGCGTAATTGCTGATTGTCTATTGAAAAATAACTACCCAATAAGGTCTCTCGCAAATTTTCATCCACTAAGCGGTAAATAGCGGTGAGTTCGTATTCAGTCAGAGGGCGACCTTGGTTCAATTTCATGGCCAATTCTGTGAAGTTAACGACTGAGGTAGTGTTGCCACTTGCAGGATATTGTTTGAGTATGGTTTGTGCCACTTGTAATTGTTGGATACTTTTAGCACTTAATGCCAAGTCTGTTTTTTGCATATCTGCTGGAATATCAATAATGATATCGAAAGGTGTTGAGCCACCAAACTGTTGATCAATAAAGGTTAATTCTTGATGTACTTGGGTGTCTTGGGCAAAGTAGTTTAAGAAACTGTTTTCGACGCTGAGGCGGAATAACCCTAAAATGGCGATCCCAGTGACCACCACAAATAATACAATTACTTTGCCTGAGTGTTTTAGGGTGGTAACAGATACCCATTCAATAAAGTTTTGACTTAGTTTGTTGGGCGCAGCTTTTTGACTGCGAGAAAATAAACACAATAATGCCGGTAAAAATATCAATGACAGTCCAATGGACACAAACATGGCAATGATCATCATCCAACCAAAACTCACCACTGGTTGAATACCACTAAAAATAAGTGAGCCAAAACCTACCGAAGTGGTGATACCTGCATAAAAACACGGCTTGATTTTTTTTCGCAAGGTTGCACTGACCAATTGAGCTTGAGAGGCGTCGGGGTCATCGTTGGCAAGTTGTCGATATTGCACAATTAGATGCACACATATGGCTAAAGTAAGAATGAGTTGTAAGGCGATAAAGTTTGAAGAGATAACAGTAGTGCGCAGATCAAAAATACCAAATAGCCCCATAGTCATGATCACACTAGTCACACAACAAGCGATTGGAATAATCACCCAGCGCCAGCTTCTAAACAAAACAAACAACATTATACAAATGGCGAGGCCAATGGCACTTCCAAATAATTTCAGATCTGCGCGGATAATATTAATTAATTGGTGACCTAAAACGTAGGAGCCTCCCAGGTAGACGTTGGCGTCACTTTTGACCATAGCGGCGAAGCCATAGATTTGTTCAATTTCTTGCTCTCGCTCTTTGTTTAATTTTTGTCGAATAGGATCGGCTTGTGCTTTAAGTTGTTCTACTTTTGTGGCGTCTTGTTCGGTAAATTGATCCGTTAAACGTTTTTTATCAAGGTTAATTATCTTTGTTTCGATTTCGATTAATGTGGGATCTTGTTTAAAGATAATTTGAATAGATGTGGCCGACATTTTTTGATTAACCAACAAGTCTGTAAAAATAGGATGCTGATCAAATATTTGGCGCATTTGCTGGTGGCTAAATTGTTTGCTTTGCCAAGTCCAGTCTGCCGCGACTAGCTTGGGATCTAGCTCGCTCATTTGTGATAGCAAAGGCACATTTAATATGTGGGTGACACTTCTTACTCTTGGTAAGGTTTTTAATTTTTTAGATAAGGCTTGGATATCTTCAAAGGTTTTGTCGCTAAATACGTCATGCTGTTTGGGTTCGTAGGCTAATAATATAAATTCGTCAGGAGAAAACCTTTGATTCATTATCTGACTTTGAATATAGAGTTTATTGTCTTTTACCAGCAATGTTTCGGCTGACGCATCGATTTTAAAATACTGAACAAACCAACCTAGGCATAGGGTTAACAGCAATACAGATATGACTGTTATTAGCGGTTTTTGTGTTAGCCATAGAGTGCGCTGATCAATCATGAGTTTGGCCTTCAACTGTTACTGTTGGGTCAGATGGCTCTGGCGTTTTTTCCTGATAGTTTTGATACTCTTTATCTCGCAACAGCGATTGCATATACATATTGCGAAAAAAAACATAAGGGTCGTCGCTTTCTTTGTACAAGGTCTCATAACTTGATGCTCTAGGAGAAAACTCATGAAATCCATCATAAGCCTGAATATATTGAGTTTGAGGTGGTTCTGATACGAAAGTCACCGGAGCAAAAGTGGATTCGGTTAAAGTCGAAACGCCATTTCTCACATCACTTTGCCCAAGTATAGGAAGTACGATATAAGCGCCATAACCTACATCCCAAGTGGTTAATGTATCGTTTAATGTAGCCCTATGGGGTTTAATCTCAAACCAGGCATTTGCTGGATCAAAGATCCCCAATACACCTAAGGTACTATTGATTATAAAGCGCCCTAAACTACTGCCCATTTTTTTGCCGTTAGCCTGTAAAAGATGATTAATAGCATTTAAAGGTTCTCGTAAATTGCTGAAAAACTGACTCACAGCGACTTCAGCTGGGTCGGGCATAATAGCGGTGTATCCCTTGGCAAGAGGGTTAAGTACCCAGGTATATACGACATGATTGACCGCAAAAATAGGGCGATTAATGGATTCAAAAGGATCGTCAAATTGTGTTTCAGAATAGCCAACCACTGTAGGGGTAATGGCAACCACCCCATTTGAGGTTTTTACCTCAATGGCTGCCTCACTTTTAATCACGGGCTGGTCTTGTTCTCTACTCACGCCAGTTTGAAATAGCTGACTTTGCCCTTGTTCAAGTTGGTTTTTACTTGCGCAACCCGCTAACAAAGTCAATATCACTAGCAAGACTAGGGAAGACCATTTACCGCGATTCAGATCCATTTTTTACTCCTTTATTTAATATTTTGACGCATATTTGTTGCCAATTCCTTTGCATTAAATGCAGAGCTTGGATCTGGCGCCTCGCCTTTTCCCATAGAAATTTGCAAACTGGTGCTTACCTTCCCATCCACTACATAGGTTTCGAGTCTGGCGCCAGAATAACCCGGGGTGACATAACTCGAACAACCTAACAATCCACATTGACGCACAACTTGGTTTGATGCTGTACCAGAAACTAACATTTCTGAGCGCGTTTTTGTTTCTCTATCGGTCTCGCTGGTCAAGATAGTAAACCAGTCGTAACCTTTTTGGATTGTAAGTTCTGCTGCTCTGAGCATAGCGTAATCTTTAATACGTGATGCTTCGGTAAAACGATTACCAACAAATTCAATTCGGTGTTGAGTATCGGTTAATTGAGTTTGAGTGTAACCAAATTCGTTTTCTGCGGATGTCGCTTGATAGCGGGTGGCTTGAGGTGCGGCACAACCCACCAATATCAAAAAACAACTTAAGGTAAAGCCAGTAAAATAATGCATAGAGTTCCCCGGTTTGATTGACATGAATGTCACATCGACATTCTTTCGGGGATATACAATCAAGAACTAAGCCAAAGCATAACTATATGTAAAATATAGTTATTTTACGGTGATTGTTGTAAGCCGTAAGATAACTCAGTAAATATTACATGGCTTAATTGTATAAATGTTATGAATTTCAAGTTGATTCATTACTAGGAGCAGTATCACTTGTTTTATTGTTATTTGTAATAGAGTTGGCTTTGAGCATTGAATTTAATTTCACTCCCCCTTTGGCACCAAAGTCCAAAGTGCGAATAGGAAAAGGTATCAAGATATCTGCATTCTCAAGGGCTTTTTTAACGCCAATGACAGCTTGATGCCTTGCCTGCATAAAACCTGTCTCACCGGGATAAGCAATCCAGAACCACAGCAGTAGATTAATGCTGCTGTCACCAAAGTCTTTGGCAAAAACTGCGGTTTCTTGCTTTTTGATAACAAAGTCATACTGATTAATTTGCTCTACTATGACTTCTGCTGCTTTTTCTGGATCATCCGCGTAGGATATACCTACAGGGATCTCTATACGCCTGAACCCGCTAGTCGAATAATTTGTTAGGATATTTCTGAATAATATCTTGTTGGGTATCACTTCCAACTGACCAAAAAATGTTTCTACTAAAGTGTTTCTTAAATTAATTGTTTTAACTGTGCCAAACACTTTGTCAGCTTCAACTACATCGCCTATTTGAAAGGGTTTACGGATCCCCATAGCGATACCCGCAATCAGGTTTTCGGTCATGTCTTGGAATGCAAAGCCAATGGCTAAACCTACAATACCTGCACCAGCGAGTAGCGATGTCACTGTACCTGTTAACCCTAAGAAGTCTAAGGCAATAAAGATCCCAGCAATGAGTACACACATTTTAAAAATGGAGGCTAATAAGTTGGCGATCTGCGGAGACTCTAATGTTTTTAGTAAAACTTTTTTCATTGCCTTGCCAGCAATTCTGGCGATGATAGAAAAAGTAATGGCGATTAATATGGCGACTATAAAATTGGGAAGATGCTTTATGCCTGCTTCTAGCCAGCTTTCTAGTTTGTCGTTAATTAAACTCCAAAATTTTTCGATTTTTAGTAGTTCCATGACAGATCTCTGATGTTTATAAGAATGGAGCAGCGCTAAGCAGGCTTAGCGCTGTGTTTGTTTAAGCGTGACTTTTGTTAAATATTTTCTCTGCTTCATCTTTGGCCATGCCGTACTTCTCTTGCATCTTCCCTTGAAACTTTTCCAAGTTGCCATCAATTTCCTGAAGGTCATCGTCTGTAAGTTTTCCCCAATTCGCTTTGAGTGAGCCTGATGCTTGTTTCCATTTACCTTTCATAATGTCATTGTTCATCTCATTTCTCCTGTTGATAATTCGTTAAAAACAGTCAGCTCGTTCAAGGCTGAAATTTTGATTACTCTATACTGCACTCAAGTTCAATCAAGTCCCATGCCATCGAATTAAGTAATTGAAATATATGTAAAAAGTAAGGAGTTTATGTCGCAGGGATTGGTAAGTCTTGTAAGTTTTACAAGGTTAAGTGTCAACTTTTCTCACTATAAAACTAAATTCAGCGAGTCAACTTGATAGCCTGTTAGGGTTGTTTTTATAAGGCTGTTTAGATGGTTGCGCTATTACAATGTATAGACTTAAGTTTGCAAAGTAAGGTTATTGCGTAAGCAACGTTAAGTAAAAGTTACATTCATTTTGAATAATTGCCCTAGTCTCAGCTTATAGGTGGTGATTGATTGGTACTGAAATTTTGCTTGTTAGTCTCAATAAAATACTTCTAATTCATATGCTTAGCTTGTTCGTTCAGATAGGGGGCGCCGCTGGTACAACAATTGCTGTTGCTGTTATGTTCGAGGTAAAACTAAGTTAGTGGCCAAGGCCATTTTTTAGACTTGAGCTTGTTATTGCAATTTTATTCTGAGGACAATTTATGGATATTTTACGTATTATTCTCGCTGTTTTATTACCCCCTATTGGTGTTTTTCTACAAGTAGGTTTGTCTAAAACGCTATTGCTGAACATCTTGCTAACAATCCTCGGGTATCTGCCTGGCATCATTCATGCTGTGTGGGTGATAGCTAAAAAGTAGTTATTAACTTCTACATTTAACGGAAAACAGTAATGAATTGGTATCAATCGTTTAAGCTCTCTCGCATCATTATGATCTGCCTGCTTGTAACTTTAATTCTTGCTAGGGTCGCGGCTCCAAGTATTCTTACTTGGTATGCAAACCGTACAATCGAAAATACTCAAGGGATCAGCGGAACAGTGGCCGATGTCGATTTGGCGCTAATTTCTGGGTCTTATAGTATATTCCAAGGCAACATTCGACAGACCGGAGATGGCCAAGAACTTCCGTTATTTGTTTGGGAGCGAATGGATATTTCAATTTTATGGAGTGCATTATTACAAGGTGAGTTAGTGGCTGAAATTGTTTTAATTGCACCACAGATAAGCCTGTACGACAGGCCTCAAAATAAGGTATTTGAATCTGCAGCGGTAACAGACCAGAAAACCTGGTTAGGCTTAGCCCGTACATTGAGCCCCTTTGCAATTGATAAACTGACCGTAAAGAATGCTACTTTTAGCATGGATGCTGAATCGAAGCTCAAACGTTCTAGATTTACAGTGCAAAACATTCAGCTCACTGTGACTCACATTTCCAATTCAAAAGAAAAGGATAATATCGCCCAAGTGGTGTTGCAGGGGGATATTCAGGATCATGCCAAGCTTTTGATAAACGGCACTTTTGATCCCAATACCCAAGAACCAACCTTTGATATCAATCTTGAAATGGCTAAGTTACCCGTCTCTTACATTGATTCTCTAATGAAATTTTACGCGCCTTTTGACTTTGAAGCGGGTCAGATAGATTTAGCCTGTGAGTTAAAGTCAATTGAAGGAAAAGTCACAGGCTATGTTCAGGCCGGGATTTATGAGCTAGATGTATTCTCCTGGCATGAAGATGTAGTCGAGGATGGCGATAATCCCATTCGACTCATGTTGGATATCGTTGGCGGGGCGTTGGCTACTTTATTTGAGAATGATAATAAAAAGTTATTAGCAACAAGAGTGCCGATTTCAGGGGTATTAGATAACCCTAATGTGTCTACGTTTGATGCACTTCTAGGAATACTGAGAAATGCATTTGTTGAAGCCTATAGCCTTAAAGTGGAAAACTCTATTAGTAGCTTGAAAGCGCCTTCAAAATCCGAAACACAAAATAAGCCAAGTTAATTTTAGTTTTCTAAGTAAACCAGCTCGCTTAATAAAGGAAAGTGGTCGGAGTCAATAGATGGCAGTCTTTGGATACTAGCCAAAGCAAAATGTTGACTATGGAAAATATGGTCAAGTGGCCAACGCATAACAGGGTAATTTGCATGGAAGGTGTTAAACATACCTCGGCCTATTCTTGGGTCTTGTAGACCACTAATACGTCTAAAGGCTCGGGTCGTTGGTGACCAAGCTACGTCATTTAGGTCTCCAGTGACAATGGTGGGTTCTGTATTGTTGGCAACCTCTTTTGCTATCAATAATAATTCCTTATCTCTAGGCTTAGCACTGTCGTTCTCAGTTGGGCTGGGTGGGGCAGGATGCAGAAAATGACATTTAACTCGGCGCTCATCTTTCATTTTGAGATAACAATGCATAGAAGGTACGCCTTCTTCAATAAGATCCATTACTTTTACATCCTCCAATACAAACTTGCTGTATAGATGCATCCCATACAAGTTGTCCAAAGGACGGTTCACTCTATATGGGTAATCGGAATGAATTGCTACTAATGCATTTTGCCACCAATCATCTGTTTCAAGTGTGATGACGACGTCGGGTTGATGTAATGAGATCAAATCAACGAGCTTTTCAGAGCTGTGGTTTGTCATCAATACGTTACTGGTTAAAATTTTAATCGACTGAGTAGAGTCTGTTGCCTGTGCTTTAGGAACTTGTTTGGGGTATAAGGACGTGTAAGGAAATATCCAAGCCAGTTGATAAATGGCGACTAAGGCATTGGTCATTACCAAAACGATCTGCAGTAGTGGCGAGGTTATATACAAACTTGAAGCTAATACACAAATTGTCAGAAATGCAATTTGTACTCTAGGAAATTCCCATACTCGGCACAGCCAATGGTTGGAAGGTAGCAATGGTGCCAATGTAATGCCAAGCATAGTGACAGTGAGTATTATTATCAAAGCTTCCAACATTTGACCCTTAAATTACTTCATAGATTCAGTATGCAGCTTACCTTTGATAGATAACGCAGTCATTTTAAATTCAGGCTAAATTAGGCATTAAATTTGCTTTGTTGAATCTACATGTAAACCATCAGGTTTATCAAAGTAGTCCCATAAGTACACCGAGGTAGATGATATGCAAACCCAATTAGTACTTGATGATCTGACTCAAGTGACTCAAGTCGTTATGGAAAAGTTACCTTCTATATTATTAGGAGGATTGATATTCGTAATATTTTTCTGGCTATCAAGGCCTATCGCAAATTTTCTGACAAAACCTCTCGCGAAAGCAACTACTAGTAAACTGATCCAAATGGTTATCCGCAGAACCATGAGTTTACTGGTTGTGCTCATTGGACTGTACATTTTATTGCGTCTAGTCGGTCTTACGCAATTTGCCGTAGCGCTGCTCAGTGGAACTGGAGTAATTGGACTAATTATAGGGTTTGCTTTTAAAGATATAGCCGAAAATTTTCTATCCAGTTTACTACTGAGTGTACAACGCCCCTTTAAATTGGGAGACATCATAGAGGTGGAAGGATATTTAGGTGTAGTGAAAAAAATGACTTCCAGAGCCACTACCTTAGTTGATTTTAATGGAGATCACGTGCAACTCCCCAACGCTACTATATATAAAAACGCGATACGCAACCTGACTGCCAACCCTTTTATGCGAGGTACTATTGATATCGGAGTGGGATACGATACTGACTTTGACCATGCTCAATCTTTGGCCATGAATATTATGTCATCTCAACCCGCGGTGTTGGATGATCCCGCGCCTCAGGTGTTAGTCAGTTCTTTGGGTGCATCTAGCTGTAACTTAAAGCTGTTTTTCTGGGTAAATAGCGAAATTGATAGTCAACTAAAAGTCGCATCTGTTTTAATGAAAAGGCTAGTATCGACATTTCTAGCCGAAGACATTGCTATGCCTGATGATGCCCGTGAGCGGATCATATTAAATACTGACGCTTCTCGTCCAGAAGAGTCGTACAAAAAGCACTCCAGTTTTGTGGACAATAGCAAGCAAGACGCAATAAAGGCCACTAACGATGATACCAGTAGCGACCATGATGAGATAAGAGAGCAAGCTGCTCAGGCTAGAGATCCAGAGGAAGGTGAGAACATTTTGTAGTGCGCTTATTTTAGTCGTATGACGTAATTATTGCTGATGACTGTGAATTATTTACATTCATTTATTTGTTACTAGCTTTGTTATGTTAACGAGTTTTTTGTAACAGATTGATTTTAAAGGAGTTGGTTTTGTTTTTGTGGTGTGGCATAGAGGTTGCTGTTCTTAATTGACTAGAGTGGAATACATCGCTTTAGATAACGTTTTAACTAATTTGGAGAGCATTATGACAACCTCAACAGGCACAAAACCTAACTCGAAACTTTCTAAAAGTAACTCAGGTACACCTATTGCAGACTCAATGACTGAAACCCTCCATGAATCCGTGGATACCTTATCTGGTCATGCTGTAACGGCTGAGCAGAAATTGCGTAACACTGCAGCATCTTCTGCAGAAACTATGGAACAGAAACAGCAACAAGTTAAACAATATTGGGAGCAATCCGCTGTGGGCAAATACACAAAAGAAAACCCAGTTGCTACTGCCGGCATAGCTTTTGCTGCAGGCATGTTATTAACTACTTTCCTTAGAAGAAAATAGTTAATCTATATGACTTCCACAACACAACAAACACCCCATGAACGAGGGGCTTCCAAGGCCAATGAAGCGACTGTATCTGACGTTTTATTGGCCTGGGATAAAGTATTTCAGGGGCTGAAAGCATACTTAAGAACTAACGCAACTGTGGTTGCAGCGGATTTTCAACTCTCTATCAAAGCTATTTTAGTCACTTTGATTTGTCTTTTAGTACTTATTGCCTTAGGAATAGTGGTTTGGGTGAGCTTAATGGTTGGCATGACATATGGCTTAACGTCATTCGGTTATCATTGGTTGTGGAGTCTGCTGTTAGTTCTGGTGATTAATCTAGGTGCATGGCTTTTTACAAAGAGAATTCTGAGTTCAGCGATCAGTTCTATCAAGATGACAGCAACCGCTGATTTGCTGTTTACTTCACAAAGCGAGTAGCTTGGGGTGAATATTGTGTTTGATCCGATGAAAAAACAGAAGTTGAAATTACAGCAAGCGAGCGTTAACGCTAATCTTGCTAAACAGTATTCAATACGACAATTAGAAAATGCCAAATCTAAAAGTGAGTCCTTTATCTCATCCCCTACTGGTATTGCCAGTATGTTTGTAGCGGGATCAATAAAGGGCGCCACTACTGATGTACCCAAACCTCCTGCTTCTATTATTCTCTCAATGTTACTCAAGCTTTTTTAACTGCGAATTTAATGACTTAGTTTCGGCTCAATTCTGCAAACACATCTGCCAGAGTTGAGTTTTTTTATTGCTCTGAATTTTCGAATGTTAGGGTGTGTAGGATTTACTCAGGAGCTTTGAAAAAATTACTTTATTGTTTACTTGTAAACGCTCATATTCACAAGAAAATCCTCCTTACCCAGATCGAATTATATTCAATAGAAGGCTTTGGCCCAGTCAATTCGGTGTTTCTAAGATTTATTTGCGGTGATTTGATTCTGTTCCTAGGTTGGTATCGTTTCTGCAATAGCTTCTACGTCTAGTCATCATTTATTGTAGGAGCTGTATTGTGAAATTTTTAACTCTTTTCGCCGCTATTATTTTAACTATTGTTACTTCTGCAATGGCAGTATCACAAACCAATAATCCTGCACAGATTGAGCCCATGCCTGCCAGCATTGACAAGCTAAAAATCGCACTCGCTACTGCCGATCGCGGAAAAACAGATAGAAACAGTGTGTTGCGTTTAGAGCGAGCTGAATTTTACTATTCGAGTGCGGTTGAATATTACAAAGCAAACTGGAGGGCAAAAGCTATTGATTACGCGCAACGGGGAAGGTTGTTAGTAGAGCTACATCAACGCTCAGTTGAATTACCTGGCTTTTATAGGCCAGAACTAGCTAAAGCTCAACAAGCCAATTACAGGAGAGAACAATAGCGGTTACTAAACTACCTTAATCATTAAATGACTAAGGTAGATTAACTGACGTTCTAAGACAGGATAATTCTATTGATTTTGTGACTTATCGATTCTCTAATCTATTAAAGTCGAGGACACCAAATTCTAAGGGGTTTAGCTTTTCATAATACTGATGCATAGCGTCTGAAAATTCCCAAAAATTTGCTGAAGTACGGTATACCGCATAGTTCTCTCTGAGCACTTTATAGTCTTGCTCTGAACTTAACCCACTGATGGCATTTGCAAAATCTGCCAGCTGAGTGGTTGTCACAGTAAAAAATGCATTGGGATGTGAGGTCATTAATCCTGGCGCTATAGTCATGCTGTCTTCTTCAGGCAATCGTCTGTCATCTTCACCAAATAAATGTGAAATATTGTTATAGGCGTTATGGCGCAGTAACGTATAAAACACAGTCTTCTGATTGGCGACATCAGTTATTCTGACAATTGATGATTGCGGGACAAGTGATGCACTGAGCCCTGTGACCTTATTAATCTTTTGCAGTGCATTTAAAACGGGCTGCTGATTTAAGCCACTAGTGAGGGCATGACCTTGATTGGATACCTCAGTAAAATGAGCCTGTATTTTTTGATACAACTCATCTAAAGGTTGTTTGGTTTGGTAACCAATATTGGTTTCAACTGATGCTTGATTCGCATCATATACATATTTTTCGACTTCACTTACGGAGCCGCGATACCATTTCTGTCTTATTTTTTCGCGGCTTTTCAGAGGTAAAAAATTAAGAAAGTGAAATTCACCTTCCATCCGCAAAAAATCCATATACATTCTGCTATTTAGCTGATGACCAACGTTGCCGTATACGTCGTATCCTGCAACAAGCAAATAGTGAATGCGTTCAAACAGCGGATAGGTCAGCACCCAAGCTGTTTGAGGTTTCTCACCAACCAAACCTTTTACGACACTAGCGGCATCGTTATGGCGAAAAATGGTTAAGGTGGCGTTATCGTTTTCTCCCTCACCATCCCACAAAAGGTCGAGTGTGACGTCGATTTTATTTTTTAAATGTTGTTCAATAAATTTAGATTTGGCCTTTAAATATTCCTTTTCTTTTGCGGCATAGGTTAACCAAGATGTGGGTAATGCATTACTTTGGGCTTCTGCTGGCAGGGAAATATTTTGTCTAGCCTGTTGCATAAATTGATCGTTATTTTCAACAAACTCTAAGTCAGGTGAGGCAAAAAACACCCAAAAATGATCGTTAATTACATTGAGGGCCATCTGGCCTCTGCAAACAGGACCTTTGATAAATTGCATAATGGTATTTTGCGCTTCATCCAACATATACCTGTATCTCGTCTTAACAGGGATTTGCGCAAAAGTGATAAAAGGATTCGATGCTTTCTCAGGCTGATAAGAGGGAAGGGCGTTAACCTCATAATCAGCCTTTAAAAACCATTCTGTCCAGCGCCGCATTCTTTCATCGTCAAGTGTGATTGGCATATGAGATTTATGAGCGATACTTTCCTGTACAGGTTGAATACGATAATAAACTCGGGACACCTTGGGATCGTCGAAAGGTCTGCGGGTATAAATACCTTCTATTGGTTGACCGGGCTGGGTGGCAGATCTAACAAGTTTAAAAAAACGTTTCGGTGTGGAATCCGCAAAGGCTAAGTGAACCAAAAACAAATGTTCAAATAGATAACGGCTCATTAATTGTGCTTTATGACTGTCTTGGTTTAAAAATGATTCCCACTTATCAACAAATTCTTGGGTCTGTTGTGTGATTGGCTGCAGTTTAGGTTTTGTGGCCCCATGAGTTATCCAATCCAAAAGAAGTTGATGTTCTGCATTATCAATATTAGGCAAACCATAGGGCATACCCCATAACGGATAGTCAGTTGCATAATCATCAAACTCTTTGTTGGTAGGGCATTGATAGTCACGATTTAAGTCCAACTCAAATTCTTCAGGTAATAACCTTTGTTTGGGAAGTGGATTCGCTTCCTTTAGCAACAATATTTTTGCCATAAGACTGTTTTGTTGATTGTCGTTAGTCGTGCCAGCTGAGTCAGAGAGTACTGGGAAAAAGTCTTTTTTACGCCATTGTTCAATACTATGACCGTCTTCAAAAAGTCGAGAGAGATTAGCTTCAAGTAGACGTTCACCATCATAAACAGCTTCTTTATTGGCACCACGTGTTAGACCTTCAAATGACCCAAGTTTTAACTGGCAAGGGGCATCGTAACAAGCATGACAAACCACACAGCGCTGCTCAAGAATGGGTCCAACATCGTCAGAGTAATTGGAATTAAGGTGGCTTTGTGGCACGGGGAGCGGCTCATTGTTCTCTGATAAATAGAGTTGTGTGGCAATACACATGCCTGCAATGAAGCCAAGGGCTAAGATGATTGTGAGCAAACGTGAAGTCATAACTAATCGATAAACCTAAAAGAGAAGCTGATTAAAAATATGCATAGGTACCTTAGTGGGTAAGATCTGTGGAACACTACCAAGGCTATATTTTTATAGTGTTTTGAAATCGACAAGTAAATTACCTTATTCTTGGAGGAGTGACCAGTAGAGTCAACCTTGATTGTAACTTTTAACAGCAATTCAGCAAAGCCTAGGTTTTAGTTTAAGTTACCCAAATTACATCTTGTTATTGTTATGTCCCGACGTGAAATTTTTACACAGTTGCCAGCAACAGTTACAAGGTTGTCTCTGGTTGGTTTCTTTTGGAATTTTAAAATATATATAAATATCAAGTGGTTATGTTATGGCATCAAACTGGCATTAGTGTCTGTGAACTTTTAACAGGAGAAAAATTATGAAACGTACAACTATTTCAATTCTTATCGCAACTGCTATTAGTACGGCTTCTTTAAACGTCAGCGCTGAAAACACTTGGAAAGAAGGTGCAAAAGATGCGTGGATAGATGGTAAAGCCGAATCAACACTGCTTTTTAACGGTAATTTGAATTCCTTTGATATTAATACTGATGTCAAAAACGGTACGGTAATTTTAACCGGAAAAGTTGATAATTCAGTTGATAAAGCCTTAGCTGAAGAATTAGTTGCTTCTCTAGAAGGCGTAACAGAAGTTGAAAATAACTTAACTGTTGTTTCTGCAGAAAACCCAAAACAAGATGATGAGATGATGCAAAAGCTCAGAGATTCTAAAGTGGAAACAGTGGTTAAAACAAGATTGTTGTTTGAATCACAAGTCAGCGGTTTAGACATAGAGGTCGAAGTTAACTCTGGCACTGTGACACTCACAGGTAGTGTGGACTCTGACTCAGAACGGGATCTTGCTGTTGCCATTGCCAAAAATACTGATGACGTGACAAATGTTATTAATAAACTTGAACTTAAAGAGCTTGTAGCACGTAACTAAGCTTTATATATCAGCATCCACCGCGCCTAAATGGCGCGGTTTTTTATTATTTAAGAGTAAAATGGCCATGAAGTTTTTTAATCTACAACTGTCGACGTTTTTCCGTTCTTCAGCCCCCATTATGATGAACATCCCCGTTTGTAAATCGATCAGTCATTTTAATTGGTTTGCTCGTTATGATGATCTTAATGAGGTAGGAGCTGCACATCCTTCTTCTTTAGCCACGACTATGACTAAACCTTAAGAGAGTTTGTTTTATTAAAAAGGTATGGGCGTAAGTGCTATTACGCCTGAGAATTCAAATTATTTAAGGGCTAAATCTAGCAGTTTTTGTTTATTTAAAGGTTTCATAATGGCATGGCTAGCGCCGCTATTTGTGATTGCTGCATTATTAATTTCAGCACCACTGACTATGACTATCTCGGTAGACTTGTTCTGAAAAGACAGGTAATTAGCCAACTCTAAGCCGTTTTCGTCTGGTAGATGGACATCGACTAAAATTTTATCCCACTTTTTACGTGTCGTCAGTAGCTGCCTGCAAGCTTGACCTGAGTGGGCCACTGCAACTTTAATGCCCATTGATTCTAATAATAATTTGGTAATTTCAGCCGCATCTATATCGTCTTCAACCAGCATGAAATATTTATCCTGTATTTCTGGCTGCGTAGTATCAACTTTTTGCTTTTGGTCTGCTTTTGTTTGTGTAGCAGTATTAATAACTGAAGATAGGTGCCTATATAACAACATTTTATCTATGGGTTTAGAGATTAGGTCGTCAAACCCTAGGGTTTGTAAATTCTCTTTGACTCCTTTCATATTGGCCGCGGTTAACGCCAATATGGGCTGCCTTCCGCCTCGCTTTCTGATTTCAACCACGGCTTCTTTCCCGTCCATTTCAGGCATATGAATGTCCATTAAGATGGCAGAGTAAGGTGTGCCTTTTTCAATACCTGTTACCGCTTTTTCAACCGCTTGTTGCCCGTTTTCCGCAAAATCTACATTTAAGCCAAAGGTTCGCACTGTATGCCCTATTAACATTCTGATATCAGCCACATCATCTACGACTAATACTCTGCCTGAGAGTGGCTTAAGGGAGGCGCTCTTTTCACCTATTACTTTTCTATGCAGTGAGAGATGGCACAATTCGGTGTCTTTTATATTTGGGCATACTATACACAAGGTAAAACAACTGCCTTCGCCAACCTTAGACTTGACCTTAATTCCTCCGCCAAGCTTTTTAGCTAGCTCAGATGAAATAGCCAGTCCTAATCCTGAGCCCGTTTCTTTCCGGGAGATGGTGTCTTCGACTTGTTCAAAAGGTTGAAAAATTTTATCAATGGCTTCAGAAGGAATGCCTTTTCCTGTATCGACTACATCAAAATACAAGGAATACTGGTCATTTTTTAACTCGGCACATACAGTGACATTGACTTTGCCATTATCAGTAAATTTTATGCCATTGTGGATCAAATTGATTAGCACTTGCCTTAGGCGTGTGGGATCACAATGTATTTCTTCGGGCAAAGGTGTGCTTGAAACTAAGGAAAGTTCAATGCCTTTATCATTTGCCGACACTTGCATCAGGGTGTAAATATCTGCCATAAAACTATTTAAGTTGAAAGTTGTGGGTGTTAACTCAAGTTTTTTTGCGGCAATCTTGGATAAGTCTAAAACGTCATTCAGTAAGCTCAGCAGATGTTTACCGTTGTTTAAGATGATGTTGAGTTCGTGAGAAACGGGGTCGGCTTTTTCGCTGTCGAGCAGTAGTTCTGTATAACCTAGAATGGAAGTTAAAGGTGTGCGTAATTCATGACTCAAGTGTGCTAAAAATCTATCCTTAGAACGAATCTGAGTTTCAATATTAATTCGCTCTAAACGCTCTTTTTGGACTTCTTGACGGGCGATAGCGTAACGGATCGCCCGGGCAAATCTTGGGCTATCAAGTTCACTTTTAACAATAAAGTCTACGGCACCGGCATCTAACGCAGCTTTGTCTAAAACCTTGTCTGACTGGCCTGTTAACATGATGATAGGCACGCGGCAATGCATATCAGTGGCTTTTTCTAATACCGTTAAACCATTGTGTGCGCCCAATTGATAATCCAATAGGCAGATATCATGTTGATTTAACTCAAGTTGTATTAATGCTTTCTGTGGTGTTGCTACCCAGTCAATTTCAAATTTGTATTCGTCGAGTTCTTCAAGGTAATCTCTGGCAATGACATAGTCATCTTCATCATCTTCAACAATTAGAATCCGCGCTTTTTTTTCTAACATAGTGGTCACAGACATTACTCAGTCATATTTATTGGTGGTTAGGCAGTTCTACAAACTCAATCCAGTATTTCCCTAAGGCTTTCATTAATTCGACCAAACCTTCAAAGTTGACCGGCTTAGTAATAAAAGACGCCGCGCCTAAGCCATAACCTTTAGCCATGTCTTCTTCTTGTTTTGAGGTTGTCAGAATAACGACAGGTATGGATTTTAATTCTGGATCTGCCTTTAACTCTTTTAGCGCTTCTCTACCGTCTTTTCGAGGCATATTAAGATCGAGTAAAATTATGCCAGGCCAAGGGTAGGCGTTAACATCGGCATATTTTCCTTGGCGTTTGAGATAGCTAATAAGCTCCACACCATCTTCTACGCAAAGTAGATTATTTAATACTTTGCTTTCCTCTAGGGCTTCTTTAGTCAGTAACCTGTCATCTTCGTCGTCATCCGCCATCAATATAGTGATAGGTTTTTTGATTAGTGTGCTCATGTATTTATCCGTTGTTTTTAAAAAGAGTGGCTCCGACAGGGAGAGTAAGTGTAAATACAGAACCTTTAGACAACTCACTTTTAGCTGAAATTGTGCCGCCGTGTCGTTCGACTATACGTCTGCACACGGCTAAACCTATACCTGTTCCTTTGTATTCTGATCTGCCATGTAAGCGTTGAAATGGCACAAATATCTTGTCTGCAAATTCTTGCTCAAAGCCTATGCCATTATCGGTTAGCGTAATCACATGCCATTTTACAGCTCGCTCGGTAAGTGCATCATAAGATTCACTTTGAGTGTATTTAATGGATATTTGTGGCGCTACATCGGGTTTACGAAACTTTATAGCATTAGAGAGTAAATTTAAAAACAGTTGATACATTTGGCCTTTGTCGCCTTTGACTATGGGTAGTTCATCGACTGTTATTTGGCTATGACTCTCTTCAATGGCAATTTCTAAATCACTTAAAATATCAGCAATGACTGCTTGCATATCAACATCGATAAATTCCTTTCCACGAGTGGTTATCCGCGAAAATTCTAATAAATCATTTATCAAATTAGACATGCGCTCAGCGGCCAATTTCATGCGTGTAATATAGTCAACACCCTTGCCCTCGAGTTCATGTTCGTAGGTTGACATGAGCCTGTCACCGAATGCGCGGATTTTCCGCAGTGGCTCTTGCAAGTCGTGAGAGGCAACAAATGCAAAGTCTTCTAATTCACGGTTGCTGCGAGAAAGCTCTTCTGAATACACAGTTAATTCTTTGGTTCTAATTTTAACTTGTTCGGCTAATTTATCGTTTTGTTGTTCTAGAGATTTCCGAAGCTTGCCTTCGTTACCAATATTGATCCGTGCTAAAACCAACATGCCAAGTAACAATAAGGCACTAATGATGCCTGAGATAATGAAGGTTATTTTGGCTTCTTTTTGTATTTTTAAGAGTTTTTCATATTGGCTATCTCTAAAGGCGATTTCAGCCTGTTGCAATTCGTTAATCAGCGATAAAATTTCTGTATACCAATTTCTGCCACGCCCGGTCATTATCAAGCCAATGGCGCGTTTTTCGTTGTTCACCAATGCCAGTCCAACAGTGGTTTCTAGTTCACTGATTTTTTTGTTGCTAATGTTTAATAATGAGTCAATTTTCGAATCTGCTTGTGCATGTTGGAAGGTCTGTTTTTTAACAATATCCATTTGTGCAGAAACAGCTTCAAGTGCCCTGCGATAAGGTTTGAGGTAGTCGTCAATTTCAGTTAATAAATAACCTCGCTGTCCGGTTTCTGCAGATAGGACTGAAATATGTAGGTTGTTAAGCGCCATCATTGACTCAGATGTCTGATATAACTGGTGTTGCGTAGTGGATAACGCGCCTATAGTTCTGATAGCCAAATAGGCATTTCCAGCAATTAAACACAGCACTATTAGGGCAATCAGCAACCAAGTGGGCAAAGAGTTATCAAGAAGTCTTTTTTGTCTTAACTGCTCAACCATTTTATTTGTCACCGTGTTCAGTGCTTAGTAATTGCAGGGTATCGCTGCATTCTTGACAGGCATTGATGATTTTATCAACCGCTTGTATGCCTTTTTCTTTTGGCATATCGTTTTCCAAAATCAGTTTAATCATTTCTGCATTCATAGAAATACGATTCAGTGGTGATCTTGCATCGTGCACTAACTTATTAACTGACTTGTCTTCACCGGATGACATGGTTTTCTCCACAGAGATTAATTGAATACTGGTTTAGCAAATGTGTGATGCCTTTTATTCAGCAAAGTCACCATAGGCATGTAGGCGGTTGTAGAGTGTTTTGGTACTAATGCCTAACATATCTGCCGCTGCTGTTTTATTACCCTGTACCTTTTCTAGGGTGATACGGATCAATTCTTTTTCAACATTTTCAATTGTTTGCCCTGCAGTGACATTATTGTTTTCTTTTTTAGTGAGTGAAAAAGGTGACTCAAAGCTAGTAGGTAGCTGGATTTCATTGCCACTTGGATCGCTCATTATAAATGCGCGATGCACGCTGTGTCTTAATTCGCGGACATTACCCGGCCAGTCAAAATTACCTAGTCGCTCAAGTTGTGCATCCGTCCAAACGTATTCACAGTTGTTTTCGGCATTTAACTCTTCTAAAAATGCCTTTGCTAATAGTGGGATATCTTCTTTGCGCTCTCGTAATGAAGGGATGTGAATGGGAAATACAGCTAATCTAAAGTAGACATCTTCACGCAGTACCTTATCTTGAGCAATTGATTCCATGGTGCGATTGGTGGCTGACACAACTCTGCAATTAACCGGAATTTCTTTAGTGCCTCCTACTTTTATGACTTTTTTACTTTCTAACACTCGTAATAAATTAGGCTGCATATCAATAGGCATTTCGGTGACTTCATCTAAAAATAGTGTGCCGTCTTCAGCCCTTTCAAACACCCCTTCTTTTTTTGCCACCGCGCCGGTAAAGGCTCCTTTTTCATGGCCAAACAACTCACTTCCAATTAACTCTTTGGACAGTGCGCCACAGTTTGTTGTGACTAGCTGACCTGTTACTTGGCTAGCTTTATGAATTGCATTGGCGACGACTTCTTTACCCACACCACTGCTGCCCATTAACATCACATTGGCAGAGGTTTTGGCAACACGTTCGATCATTAAATACAATTCTTGCATAGGCGCAGATTCGCCAATTAAACAACCGAAATGACGTTTTATGGATGAAGTTTTAGCTTCAGGTTTAATTTGGGGTTTGTTAGACAGTACCCTTTCAATATCTTCACGCTGCAGAGGCTTCACTAAATAATCCATTTTAGGACCACTGAGCTCGGCAAGAATGCCTTTTACTGATGGGTGACCTGTAATAAAAGTAATCTGAGCCTTTGAATCTAATTTTTTGAGGTGATCGATTAAATGTAAGCCACTGCCATCAGGTAGCATAAAGTCTAACAAAATGTGCTCAAAAGGTTGGCTTTCAAGCCACTCATAGGCTTCTTTTAGGTTGGCAGCAACCGACACTTGGTGCCCTAAAAACTCAATAATGTTAGCTGCAACATCAGTAAATTCGGTGTCGTCATCGACAAGTAGTACGTTTAACAATGGATATCCTCATGCTGAGTTGGTATTGAGCATTATTTGATTCTTTAAGGGATAACTAGCTTAGTTGTGAACATAACTATAATGGAATGATAAGGTTCAATCTATTCACTCTTTAAGGTTATTTTTGGCAAATTGGCAACCCCAGGCAGTAAAGTGGTGATGTATCAACTTGTATTGTAGTGCTATGTAAAAACGTAAAAAACCTTGTAAATTTTTCACATTATCTAACATAGGCAACCAAAAATAAAATAAATGTTATTATTTATCAATGCCTTATCTAAGGTTCAAAAATGGAATGCTGCTTGCTGTTAGTATCATAAGCTAGCAATGGCTAGTGGTACAATCAAAACAGGAGTTAATATGTTAAATCAGACAACGAGTGTAGAGAAAGTAACAGATGTCATTCAAGTTATGAGTGCGGGGGTTGAGTTTTATCATGACGCAGTTGAGCAAGTAAACGACAGCTTTGTCAAAAACACCTTTATCAAAATGGCCTCTAAAAAAGAGGCCGCTATTCAAGCTTTACAGCCACTTGCAGTGCAACAACAAGGAGAGGTTGAAGACGGCACGTCCATAGTTGTTGATTCACGAAAATTGTATACTAAATTTGCGGCAATGTTCTCAGATAACGAGGATTATACCTATGTCAAACAACTTGAAGAAGTGGAAGACAAGGTGCTGGAAGTATTAGACGAGGCATTAAACGCTAAGCAACCGCTGCAAGCCATGAGTGTACTGACACATGTTCGCGCAGATGCACAATTGATGCATGATGAGATGAAGTCTCTACAAGAACAAAGTAAACACTAGAATCACTGCTCATATAGCCGAGTAGCGCCAGGCGCTGCTCGGTCTTCTAATTATGCGATCATCATATAGAGCAAGGGGTTCCACTGCTAGCCAGTGTTTTATCTGGTTAGTACAATTGGCACAAAATGAACAAGGCAAATATCACTAAGTCAGTCATACTCATTGCTGCTTGCGGTATTTTCTTATTAAGAATAACCAACAGATTAATAATTAAGTAGGCCTAAATAACGAAAGGTATTTGTCTCAAATAGGCAAAATTACACGCCAAAAGGAGAGTAGAGTGACAGCATCAAATAAACATATATCCACCTTAAATGTACGGGGTAAAAAGTATCAATACTTCGATCTAAGCACTTTGCAAGAAGACATTAAGCGACTTCCTCTCACAGCAAAAATTTTATTAGAAAACTTATTACGCCATAGTGATGAGCTGTATGTTCAGCCAGAAGATATTCAAACCCTAGCAAAATGGGATACTACATCCTCTTCTGATACCGAAATCGCCTTTGTTCCCTCCAGAGTAATACTGCAAGACTTTACAGGGGTACCAGCTGTAGTTGACTTAGCCGCCATGCGTAATGCGATGTTAGATTTAGGGGGCGACCCCAATAAAATTAACCCACTTAAACCAGTGGATTTAGTTATTGACCATTCGATTATGGTAGACGAGTTCGGTAAGGCTGATTCGTTTGAGCATAATACTGCAATTGAAGTTAAGCGGAATAAAGAGCGTTATCAGTTTCTGAAATGGGGACAAAGTGCATTTGATAACTTCAAAGTTGTCCCCCCAGGAAAGGGCATAGTGCACCAAGTGAATTTGGAATATTTGGCGCGAGTGACCTTTGTAGATGAGCAGCAAGCAATACCATTACTTTACCCTGACACTTTAGTTGGCACTGACTCACATACCACTATGATAAATGGCTTAGGTGTTCTAGGTTGGGGCGTCGGCGGTATCGAAGCTGAGGCCGCTATGTTGGGTCAGCCCGTAACTATGTTGATACCTGAAGTGGTTGGCATGGAATTAAAAGGTCAGTTGCCTCCAGGAGCCACTGCGACCGACTTAGTATTAGCGGTGACCGAACAATTACGAGCCTTTGGTGTAGTAGGCAAGTTTGTAGAATTTTTTGGTTCTGGGGTACAGCACTTAACCGTGGCTGATCGTGCAACACTTGCCAATATGTCTCCAGAATACGGTGCAACCTGTGGTCTGTTTCCAATTGATGAACAAACTAGCAAATACCTGGCGCTAACTGGCCGCAGTGAGCAGCAGATTGAAATTATTGAGGCGTATTCAAAAGCCCAAGGCATGTGGGGCAGTGAAGCACAAGCAGATGCGGAGTATCACGCCACACTCTCCTTGAATTTGGACACTGTTGTTCCCGCTATTGCTGGGCCAAAACGTCCGCAAGATAGAATTAATCTAGATCAAGCCGCCTCGTCTTTTCAAGATTGGTTAACTGAGCAAAATGAACTTGCGATTGCGTCAGAAGGCAAGCAGGAGGCTCGTTTTGATAGTGAAGGCGGTGCGGAAAATATTGGCTCAAAAACCACTGTTTCATACCGTCATAATCAACAAGACTTGGAACTTCATGAAGGTGCTGTGGTGATCGCCGCGATTACCAGTTGCACCAATACTTCGAATCCATCTGTGTTGGTTGCAGCAGCGCTGTTGGCACAAAAAGCCAACGCGTTAGGATTAACGGTGAAACCTTGGGTAAAAACCAGTTTTGCACCAGGATCACAAGTGGTGACCGAGTATCTGAATAAAGCTGGATTATCTAAAGAATTGGATAAACTGGGGTTTAACTTAGTGGGTTACGGTTGTACCACTTGTATTGGTAACTCAGGCCCATTGCCCGAGGCCATTTCTGAAGCGATCAGGAAAGGTGATTTAACCGTGACATCAGTATTGTCAGGTAACCGCAATTTTGAAGGTAGAATACATTCTGATGTCAAAGCAAACTATTTGGCGTCGCCACCTCTAGTGGTCGCCTATGCGCTGGCAGGTAATATGAAAATAGATATTACTCAAGACCCTCTTGGTATCAGCAGCACTGGCAAAGCTGTTTATTTGAAAGACTTATGGCCAAGCCAGCAAGAAATTCAAGATATTGTGACCCGGGTTGTTAACAAGTCGATGTTCACCGAAAAATATGGCTCTGTTTATGACGGGGGGGATATTTGGGAGAATCTTGAAACAGTGGAGGCTGATATTTACGACTGGCCAGACAGTACCTATGTGAAAAAACCGACGTTTTTTACGAATATGCCCGCACAACCAGAGCCAACCAAAGCCATTCAAAATGCGCGCTGTTTACTCAAATTAGCAGACAGCGTCACCACTGATCATATTTCCCCTGCAGGCTCTATCGGCAAACAGACGCCCGCTGCTGATTATCTACGAGAGCATCATGTTGAGCAAAAAGCCTTTAATTCTTATGGCTCTAGACGAGGCAATCATGAAATCATGATGCGCGGTACTTTTGCCAACGTAAGACTTAAAAATCAACTTGCACCTGGCACAGAGGGCGGTTTTACTCGTCAGCAGCCTAGCGGTGAACAGATGACAGTATTCGCCGCCGCGCAGCAGTATATTGCTGACAACATACCTACTATTGTTATTGCGGGTAAGGAATACGGCACTGGGAGTTCTCGTGATTGGGCTGCCAAAGGACCCTTGTTATTGGGCGTCAAAGCGGTGATTGCTGAGACATACGAGCGAATACATCGCTCAAATCTTATCGGAATGGGCATATTGCCATTGCAATTTAAGCAAGGCGAAGGCGCCCACACTTATGATTTAGATGGCACAGAACAGTATTCTATTCAGGCGATTGAAGCGGGACAGAAACAGGTAAAAGTAGAGATTCAAAAGTCAGACGGTAGCTCTGTTAGTTTTGAAACCGAGATCCGTATAGATACACCCAATGAGTTTGAGTATTTCCGCCACGGCGGTATTTTACAATACGTAATCAGGTCCCTGCTTTAGCAGGGACACAGGTTTTAATTTGATTCTCTTGAATAAACCCATTATTGGTCTCAAGAAAGGATACTGAAGATGTGTTTTTTTGATCGGGCTGTCCTGAATGAGTCGAGTTACCAACTGAATAGCGCTATCAGTCAAGGCAACCTACTCTGATGGGGCAATAAATGTAAGATGTTAGGCTAAGCATTGATTATCCATTGCCTAAAATACACTAAAAAAGTGTGAGTGAAGATTTCAACACATACACTTGATCTTAATAGTTTAGCGTGAGTATTTATAAGTTTACGGAGATCCTGGTGTGACTATCGATTTGTCTTTACCGCCACAATTACTTAAGCCCAGTTTATTTGATATTTTTCGAGAGGTAAGAGCCCCTTTTGAATTTGCGTCACTTGCATTACATGCAGGCGCCTTAAAAAAAGCGCCGAAAGGTAATGGACAACCAGTGATGTTAGTGCCCGGTTATTTAGCCGATGATTATTCTATGCGTCCCCTTGGGACTTACCTAAGATACCTTGGCTATAAGGTGTATTACACTGAAATGGGTCGCAATATGGGTAAGGTTAATACCGACATGATGCGATTGGGAGATAGAGTGGAATCACTTTCTCAAGATTTAGGTGGTGTAAAAGTGACCCTTATTGGTTGGAGTTTGGGGGGAGTATTGACGCGAGAAGTCGCCCGATTATTTCCTGATGTTGTTAATGAAGTCATCACTTTGGGCACCCCTATCATTGGTGGACCAAAATTTACCTCTGTAGGTAAAAGATACGCGAAACTAAACGATATTGACCTAGACCAATTTGAATTAGAAGTTCACCAACGAAATGCTATTGGTTTAACCCAGCCGGTTACTTCTATCTACAGTAAATCAGATGGTGTAGTGGGGTGGCAAGCTTCGGTTGATATTTACAACCAACATGCAATTAATCTGGAAGTAACAGGCTCACATATGGGTTTAGGTGTGAATCCAAAAGTTTGGTTGCTTATTGCTAATGTGTTACAAGCCTGACGCTCACTGACAAAAAACCTAAAAAAGGTGATTGATTTTGTGTATTTTACAGTTCTAATCTCGCTATCGGATAAAACCTAAGGAATCTAGTCTCGATGTATTCTCGTTTCGTCATAGTTATTATGGCACTGTTAACGTGCTCATTATTGTTGTTTACATTTCCAAGTGCGGCACAATATCAAGGTGTTGATCGCCCCCGTGTTGTAGTGGTGTCGCGCTTAAGTTTTGAATATGAGCAGTCATTGATTGAGGCTGTTGGAACGGCGCAAGCTAAGCGAGCAGTGAGTCTTTTTGCAAGTGTATCAGATGAAGTCACCGCTTTAAATTTTGTGCCTGGCCAGGCAGTTAAAAAAGGGGCGGTGCTGCTGGAGTTAGATAGCAGACTGCAAGATGTTAATTTGCAACGGGCGGAGATTCAGTTAGAGGATGCCGAGCTTAATCTTAATCGAGTCAAAAAAAGTTTCAAACAGGGGGCCGTGACCGAACGAGACGTTGATGATGCTAATACGGCTTTCAGACTGGCTAAGGTCGCGCTACTTGAGGCAAAAGAAAATAAAGAAAACCGATTAGTACGTGCACCTTTTGATGGGATTGTAGGTTTAACTGATGTGGAAGTGGGTGATCGTATCTCGCCACAAGTAGAGATTACGACCATAGATGATAGAAGGGTTCTTTTTGTTAACTTTGTAGCGCCGGAATTAGCAGTGTCTTATTTAATGGAAAAGCCCACTGTGCAATTGCAACCTTGGACCGACAGAATGACGCTATTACCGGCTAAAGTGGCGGAAATTGACTCCCGAGTAAATGTTCAAGACCGAACAATTCGCGCTAGAGCCTTGCTGAATAATCAAAAAGATGAATATCGCCCTGGTATGAGTTTTCGGGTCACGTTAGAGGTGCGGGGAGAATTATATGTCGCTATACCCGAGGCGGCGTTATCTTGGGGAGCAAACGGTGCATTTGTGTGGTTAGCTGAAGATAAAAAAGCTAAACGGGTAGCAGTCCAAGTAGAGCAAAGATTAAGAGGTAGGATCTTGGTTACTGGTAATCTGAGAGATGGACAAACATTGATTGTTGAAGGTATCCAAGGATTACGGGATGGCCAAACGTTATTGATTCAAAATGCCCTAGACGAAGGTGTCAACGTCAGTCAAAAACACGCTACTCAGAAGGTTGCAGGCTAGTGTTAAAAAACACCCTTTTCAAAGACGATTTACCCTCATTGTCAATCCGCAGACCTGTGCTGATTTTAGTTTTAAATCTATTGATTGTGACAGCAGGGATTGCCGCTTTTTATGCTTTAGAGGTTCGTGAATTGCCTGACGTTGACCGTCCAATCATCACTGTTACAGCCAATTATCCGGGCGCTGCACCAGAAACAGTAGATTCCGAAGTGACCAGCCGACTAGAAGGGGCAGTGGCAAGAGTCAGTGGTGTAAAAGCAATTCGGGCCCAAAGTGAAGAAGGAAATAGTCGAATTCGCGTGGAGTTTCGCCCCGGTATTGATATTGAAGATGCGGCCAATGAAACACGAGAATCTGTAGCACGTATTCAAAGGCGTTTACCCGAAGAAGTGGAACAATTGGCCATTGTCAAAGCTGACAACGACGCACAAGGTGTGGTGAATATTGCCATATCTAGCGCAAAGTACGATTTAGAAACACTGACAGATATAGTTGAAACCGACTTGGCACCGCTATTTTTAAATGTGCCCGGCGTAGCAGATGTGGGTCTTGATGGGGATCGTCAGAGGGTATTGCGAGTTAGCGTAGATAATTTAAGATTAACGAGTTTCCAATTATCAATTTCTGACGTGGCCAATGCTTTGAGTACCGCGCCTTTTGATGTGCCAGCAGGGAGTATTCGGTCAACTGATCACCAATTAATTGTGCGCGCCGATGCAACTTCGGTAACTGAACAAGACGTGCGCGAGATTATTATTGCTGGTGATGTAAAAGTAGGGGATGTAGCCAGTGTCTATTTTGGCCCTGCTGACCTGCGCTCCATAGTACGTCTAGATGGCAAGCCTGTCATTGGTTTAAGTGTGATAAGGCAGGCACGTTCAAATACTATCGAAATTTCAGATGAAATCTTATCTATGCTGGATAGTTTGCGGCAACGCTTTCCAGATTTGGAGATGACAGTGACCTCTGATGACGCTGAATTTATTCGTGATTCGGTAGATGAAGTGCTGCAATCATTGGTGTTTACTATCGCTTTGGTAATCGGCACCTTATGGTTGTTTATTGGAAAATTTAGAGCAACCTTGATCCCTGCTTTAGCGATACCAGTGTCTCTGATTGGTTCATTGGCTATTCTTTGGATGTTTGGTTTTTCGATTAATATCCTGACCTTATTGGCTTTAGTGTTAGCGACGGGATTGATAGTAGACGATGCCATAGTTGTGTCCGAAAACATTCAGCGCCGCCGAGCCGCCGGTATGGGAGCAAGAGCGGCGGCTGTGATAGGCACCCGGGAAGTGTTTTTTGCCGTAGTGGCTACGACAGCCGTATTAGTCGCGGTATTTGTGCCTATAGCATTTTTACCTTCTACAGCCGGGCGATTATTCAGAGAGTTCGGCGGTGTGTTAGCGGGAAGTGTAATTATTTCGTCTTTTGTGGCTTTGTCTTTAGTGCCAGCGCTTACCGCAACTATCCCTGCAATTGATCTCGCTAAACAAAAACAGCCGAATTTATTAAGTCGCTTTGGCACCGCTTGTGTGGATGCTTATGAATCTTCATTGCATTTTGTTTTAAAGTTTTCCGTTGCGGTTGTTATTCTTTGTTCGTTAATCGGAGCCGCTGCTTATTTTGTGTTTATCAATTTGGATAACGAATTATTACCACCTGAAGACAGAGGTGTTATACGTATTTTTGCTCGTGGTCCTGATGGCACAGGTATCAATTTTATGGACAAGCAAGCACTTAAAACCGAAGCACTTTTATTGCCCAGCCTCAGTTTAGGAGAAGTTGAGTCGATTTATACAGTAGTAGGGCGGTGGGATCCGAATATCCTGTTTCTTACTGTCCCTCTAGCGAATTGGGAAGACAGAGAGCGTTCACAACAAGAAATTATTGACGAATTGCGTCCACTTTTATCCGAAGTCGCAGGGGCACCTGGCCGTGCATTTGGTAGCAACAGTTTAAATTTACGTGGATTTGGTGGTGGTTTTGAAATGGCCTTAACCGGTGACAACTACTTAGAAATTTATCAAGCTGCATTAGATTTCTCAAAAAAAATTGAGGATAGGCTACCTGAGCTAGGAGACGTTAAAATTTCATATGAGCCGACTCAACCTCAATTGAGAGTGAGTATAGATAGACGCAGGGCGGAAGAATTAGGTGTGGCCTTTAATGACGTATCACGTACATTGCGAGCGGCTATTAACGGCGATGACATTGTTGATTTAAATATTGGTGATCAAGCGGTGCCAATAATCTTGCAGGCAAGTAACCGAAATTCGTTAGACCCCGCCAGTATTCTCAATTTATATGTTAGTTCTACTAAAGGTAGTTTAGTGCCCTTGTCTAGCGTGGCCTATGTCACCGAGGAAGGTGTGGCGGCTGAACTTGAGCGTCACGCGCAGCGCCGCGCAATAGAATTAGAAATGGACTTGCCTGCTGAGATTACCATTGAGCAAGCCGTGACATCGATCCGAGAACTCGCCAATAACAGTTTACCAGCCGGTATTGGCGTGGTGTTTTTGGGTGAGGCGCTGACCTATCAAGAAACTAACCAACAAGTTATGTTGACCTATCTGTTAGCATTCTTGATCGTGCTTTTGGTGTTGGCTGCACAGTTTGAAAGTTTTAACAGTGCTTTTGTGGTGATGTTAACCGTGCCATTTGGTATAGCTGCGGCTGTCTATGCGCTCTATCTTACTGATACATCAGTGAATATATATTCGCAAATTGGCTTAGTGATGTTGATTGGCTTGTTAGCTAAAAACTCCATTTTGCTGGTGGAATTTGCTAATCAGTTGCGTGATGCAGGTATGGACGTTAAAGAGGCGATTATTGAAGCTGGGAAAGTACGCCTACGGCCAATAATGATGACCTTAGTTTCTACTATTTTAGGTGGTTTACCACTTATTTTGTCTACAGGCGCTGGCGCAGAAGCTCGAAATGCCATTGGCTGGGTAGTATTCGGTGGCTTGGGTTTGGCTGTGGTATTTACGTTGTTTTTAACCCCTGTGTTGTATTATGCATTAGCACGCTTTACTAAACCTAAAGCGGATGAAGAAAATCGCTTGAACAATGAGTTGGAAGCAGCTCAAAAGCAATTATAAATTTCACAATAAAAGTTCAGTTATTGTGGAATAGTTTGTAAATAAAACGCTAGTGAGAGTTGATTTTTATACCTAAATTAATGTATTGCAATTTAATCTTCAAACAACGGCTTTCTTCTAAAGGCACAAAATGAGTATTACTTTTTATTATGCTCCCATGTCTACATCCAGTATCACTGAGGCTGTTCTTGCGGAGTTAGAGTTAGATTATCAAGGTGTTGAATTAGATATTGATGCCGGTGATACGCAGTCCCAGTCATTTTTGAAAATCAATCCAAACGCCAGAGTGCCCGTCATCATTCATGATGGTGTGACTATTTGGGAGTCAGCCGCAATAACGCTTTATCTTGGTGAAACTTTTGGCGTCGAAAAGGCCTTGTTTCCAGCGTTAGGTCCCAGTCGCGGGGAAGCTATGAAATGGGTAGTATGGTCGAATCTTAATTTAGCCGATGCCGCAGGTAAACTTGCCGCACAATTGTCACCTGAGGCGCCCGGTGCCGTCCAAAAAGGTTCACAAGATTTTGTTGCAGTTGAACTACGACGCCCCGAAGCCTTAGTCAAAGCAAAAGCAGATATGCATCGCTGTTTCGCAATACTAAATGCTGCATTGGCTCAGCGACGTTTTTTACTTAATCAATATTCTATTGTCGACACACATTTATTTGTATTGGTTGCTTGGGCTTTATTTATGGAGTGGGACTTATCAGCCTTTCCTCATGTAGACGCTTGGTTTGCTCGTTGCATCGCACGCCCTGTGTTAGGGGCAATGATGAGTGATGACCAATAACGTAAAATGCGTGGTTGCGGTTACGCGCACCCTTTAGGGGGGCATGGCTAGTCAATGTTCTATCAAGCTTATTAAAACGTTTTTACAGCTGATTTTGAGCTATTAACGAAGCATGGCATCTAACTCATCTACAATTTCAGCCCAGTCGGCATCTTCTTCTGTCATTTGTTTTAAAAAAGCCCCTTGGGATTCAGACCAAAAGTCGGCTTGGTGTAATTTGACTTTGGCCGCAAGTGAACCATGTTTAGCCACAAATCTATTAATGGCTTCATCAGTACTTTCAAGACCTAACTGGTCAAATAAGGAGTGAATTGAATGAGTAGGAGGGTACATATGGTTATCCTGTTGAGAGAGGTTGTGGGTGAAAAGAGAACATGCAGTTAAGGTTAGTACAAATCTCTTTCTGTGTGATCCCTAACCACTAAAAATACTAGGCATGTTTCTTTTGGCCACAACGTTTCGAGCAATACTTCACTTCATTCCAGCACCTTTGCCATTTTTTGCGCCAAGTAAATGAGCGCTCGCAAACCGGACAAATTTTACTGGGTAACTCAGACTTCTTCATTGCTCTCTAATGCTTTGAAAAATATTTGACTATCGTGTTGGATAGTTTGGCGTTTTTCGTCAGACATATTATTGAGTGTGCGGTAAGGCATACCTAAGCGTGGATTATTGCCTAGTTTTTCTTTGTTTCTGTCTAAAAAATCCCAGTATAAATAATTGAAAGGGCAGGCTTGGGCGCCGTTTTTTTGTTTGACCTTATACTGGCAACTTTTGCAATAGTTGGACATTTTGTTGATATAGCTGCCGCTGGCGGCATAAGGTTTGCTGGCCAGTAGGCCGCCATCGGCAAATAAGATCATGCCAGTAACATTGGGCATTTCTACCCATTCGTAAGCGTCGGCGTAGACAATTAAATACCATTGGTTGACTTCATCAGGATGCAGACCCGCTAATAAGGCAAAGTTGCCTAATATCATTAAGCGCTGGATATGATGAGCATAAGCGTTGTCCGAGGTTTCTTTGATGCACTGATGTAGGCAGTTCATTTTGGTATTGCTGTCCCAAAAAAAATTGGGTAGTGCGCGAGTCGCCTCAAAAAAGTTCTCGCTTTTATAGTCAGGCATTTTTAGCCAGTAAAGTCCCCGTACGTATTCTCGCCAACCTAATACTTGACGAATAAAACCTTCAACGGCGTTTAATGGCACATCGCCATTTCGGTAGGCATTTTCGGCCTGTTCAATCACTTCTTTGGGGGTTAATAACCCGCAGTTTAGATAAAAACTAATATGAGAGTGATACATCCAAGGTTCACCTTGCACCATGGCGTCTTGGTAATCGCCAAAGTTAACCAAGCGCTGGGTGATAAATTCGTCTAACACCACTAAGGCTTGCTCACGGGTCACAGCAAAGTGAAAATTTTCCAGTTGCCCAAAGTGATCGTTAAATTCTATTGCTACTAACTCCAGCACCTCTTGGGTAATAGAATCGGTTTCGAATTTTGTAGGTTGTGGTGGTGACATTGCTTTTGGTAAAGCTTTACGATTAGCACTATCAAAATTCCATTTGTCGCCCACTGGTTTGTTGCCATCCATCAAAAAATGCCAATCTTTGCGCATTTCGCGATAGAAAAACTCCATGCGTAACTGTTTGCGGCCTTGCGCCCAATCTGAGAACTCTTCTAAGCTGGCTAAGAAACGCTGATCTTGGCGAATTTCAACAGGGATAGTTAATTTTTCCTGCCAGCTTTGCATCTCAGCTAATACACGGTATTCACCGGGATGAGTCAGCACAATTTTATTAATATTTTTTTGTTCGCAAAGCCGTACAACTTCACCGTACAAGCTACCTTGGTTTTGTTGATCTTGGTATTGAGTGTAATGAATATTGAAGCCGCGAGAATGTAATTCCTGGGCAAAGTGGCGCATGGCTGAAAATAAAAAAGCGATTTTCTTTTTATGATGTTTAACGTATTTGGCTTCTTCTCGCACTTCGGCCATTAACAGCCAGTCATTCTCTGGGTCACAGTCTTGAAGACTGGCCAATGAATGGCTCAGTTGGTCACCTAATATCAGTCGTAATACACCCATGCCTAAGAAGGTTCTTCATCTGGTTGTTGTTTAGATTGTGCTAAGGCATCGAGTGCTCGCTGTCGCGAGGCTTTTAAATCCACTAAGGGGGCAGGGTAGTTCGAACCTAATTTAATACCGGCATAATCCAAAATATTTTGTGGTGCGTCCCATGGGTTATGGATGTATTTGTCTGGCATTTTGCTGAGTTCTGGGCAAAAACGTTTAACGTATTCACCCTGAGGATCAAAACGTTGCCCCTGAGTAACAGGGTTAAATATTCTAAAATAAGGCGATGCATCTGCTCCCGTGCCTGCTATCCACTGCCAACTGGCGCTATTTGCTGCGAGGTCAGCATCTAACAAACAATCCCAAAACCATCGTTCACCTTGTCGCCAATCTATCAACAGGTTTTTGACTAAAAATGACCCCACTACCATACGCACACGATTATGCATGGTGCCGGTTTGCCACAGTTCGCGCATACCCGCATCAACTATGGGGATACCTGTTTGACCTTGTTGCCAAGCTATCAAAGAGTCGGGATCGCTGCGCCAAGGGAAGTGTTCAAACTTAGGGCTGAAGTTTTTTTGTGGAATATGTGGAAAATGAAACAACAAATAATGGGAAAATTCCCGCCAACCTAATTCACTTAGGTAACAATCTAAACCGGCATCTTCAGTGTTGCCATCTAAGGCATGAATAGCGGCGTACCATATTTGATTAGGGGATATTTCACCAAAATGTAAGTGCGGTGATAACTTAGACGTCGCGCCTAAGTCAGGAAAGTCTCGCTTGTTTTTGTACGCTTTGGCGCCATCAGGTAAAAAATCACTGAGGTGTTTTGCTGCGCCTTCTTCCCCTGGCGTCCACATTTTGTCCATAGTGTGAAACCAATTAATCCTGGGCATCAATGCAAGAGAATCAAGACCATTGTCACATTGCGGATTATATTCAATTTGTATGTCTTTCGGTATCGCAACGGGCATTCTCGGTGAGGGTTTAGATAAACAACCACGTCGATAATAAGGTGTAAACACTTTGTAGGGAGTCTCATCTTTTTTTAATACTTGCCAAGGTTCCCACAATAAATGGCTATTGAAACTTTTAACCTCTACTCCGGCTGCAGATAACAGTTGTTTGAGCTGGGTGTCGCGTTTTATTTGCCAAGGTTCGTAACCTCGATTCCACACCACAGTTTTAATATTATGGGCTTGAACTAAGGCCATGATTATCCTGATGGCTTCACCCTTTGCAAAATGAAGCTGATTATCTAACGACAAATTTAAAGCACTGAGGGACTGATGTAACCACCACTTGCTGGCATCACCAGGGATAAATTGTTCAGGGCAATCAGTATCAAAAATGTAGATTGGAATAATCGCGCCATTCTCGCAGGCATAGTGCAGCGCTGGATTATCTCTTAACCGCAAATCCTGACGAAACCACATTAAAGTCGAGGCGTTCATATAAAACCTGTAATAATCAAATGTTGAATTAAATATTACTCATAAAATCCCTTTCTAGATCTAAAGTTTTTATTTTTTGTTGCCTTGTAAACAATAAAAGTGAACTTAGTATTTTAACTGGCCGTAAAAGTACCTATGAAAAAATATAGGCACAGTTTTAATACAGCAGAAAAATCCCGGATCATTGAAATGGCGTGGGAAGACAGAACGCCCTTTGAGGCCATAGAGCGTTTATTTGCTTTGAATTCCAATCAACTTGTCAGCTTTATGCGTAGTGAATTGAAACTTGGCTCGTTTAAGGTGTGGCGAAAACGTATGGGTGGCAGGCAAACTAAACATCTTAGCCTAAGGCCTGCGGGGATTTTGCGTGGTTACTGTAAAACACAATATAAACATAGTCGTGGTAAATAATGTTGATTGTTATTGTGTGCGCCTTACACTAAAACAAAATTAATACCAAAAGCACTCAAAATTAACCCTATGTTGTTACAGGATATCATCCAACACTTACTGACTACTCTTGCCGCTAAGGGCTTTAAAACCTTGGTGCATGTTGAGTTGGAAGGGGTGTGTGAATTACGGCTTAATCAGCCAAAACTTGACTACCAAGGTATCAATAAAAAACTCGCACTACTGGGAATAGACGGTGAATTAAAGTCTGAATATTGGAAAAATCAGTGGGAGTTTGTGTCACTTTTTAATGGGCAATCTCCTTTAAAAGAGGCGCAAAACCTTGCTTTGGCTATGCAAATATTGCCTAGCATAATGTGTCAACATGGCGCGTCTAAAGTGATGATGGTGCCCGTTGCGTGGGGAGCGGATAAAGGCAGGTATGTGTTTGGCTCAGATGCAATTTTTTCATTGGATACGCGGTCTGTGCATATTCCTAATGCGATTCAAATGAATGTCAGTGTTGAAAACCAGCAAGGGGAAAATTTATTTGCGCAGCAAGGACTTGGCGAGTGGATCCAATATGAGTTGTTGGTCAATAGTTATAATTGTTGCCTGTTGTTTTTACCGGAAGAAGACGCTTTTAAACGTTTAGCTTTACGTCAGGATTATGGTTTAGATGCAGAGCTCAGTTCACCGGTAATCTTGTCTGGCGGTCATCAAGGTAGTATTGCCTTGTATAAAGAAAAAGGTAAACACAATCAGCCTATGGGTTTAGAGCCGCTGTTTTTTTCCAGTGATAATTCTGTATTGCAATATTCAGGGGATTGGCGAAAAACGGCTCGAATTGAACATAGAATTGGCGCAACCAGTAAAAATTATGATCCTTATTTGAATATGTTATTTATTCTTATTAATGTGCTTGAAGGGATCGACAAATGGCAAAGTGACTTACCTTTGCCAAAATTTGAGGATAAAGCATTACCAGTGTCGCTGTACGATCATCAGAATCAACAAGATGGCCAAGAAAATTTAGGTGCACTATCTTTATTTAAAAACGATAGCTGGCTGGTAAACAAAATGGATTATTACTGCCATAACATGCCCCATACCAATGGCACAAATTTAGGTGTGAAAATTAAGGAAATGACGCTGAGTAAATACCAAAGTTCGCTTATTACATAAATGTCATAAACCTCAATTAACCTAGTTCAAATGCACAAGAATAAAGTAGGAAAGCACGTTTTGCTTAAACAAAAATTAATTAAATTAGATAAGCCCCCGTTATTGATTGGCAATGATGTTGCTCTAAAACGAGCCGAGCTTAAAGCTTACTTTGAGCAAACTTGGGAGCTTTACGAGTCTCTTTTTGCGTTGATTAATCAAGACGAGGCCTTTTATTTACGTCCCGAATCATTGCGTCACCCGCTGATTTTTTACTATGGCCACACGGCTGTTTTTTACGTTAATAAATTGCTCTTAGGTAAATTTATTCAAGGGCGGGTGGATCATCAAATTGAGTCAGTGTGTGCTGTGGGTGTTGACGAGATGTCATGGGACGACCTTTCTGAAGATAATTATACCTGGCCAAGTGTTGAAGCCGTTTCTGAATACCGCGACCAAGTCAAAGAACACCTCTTGGACTTGATTGACAACATGCCGCTTACCTTGCCTATTACTCAAGACTCTTTGGCTTGGGTGATCCTTATGGGTTGTGAACATGAACGCATTCACATTGAAACCTCTTCGGTTATCATGCGTATGCTTGATACCGAATATTTGACACCATCTAACGCTTGGAAAAATTGTCCTGATTTTGGCAAAGCGCCAAGGAATACTTTACTCGATGTTACAGGTCAGCAGTTAGTCTTAGGTAAGCCTGATTCAAATGCGACCTACGGTTGGGATAACGAATACGGAAAGCTGCCAATTAAGGTGGATAATTTTTCGGCCTCGCAATATTTAGTGTCTAACCAAGAGTATATGGACTTTGTTAACGCGGGTGGGTATCAAAAATCAGCTTACTGGACAGAAGAAGGCCAAAGTTGGCTCAACTTTACTCAAGCTAAAATGCCTCGTTTTTGGCGATACAAAAATGCGCAATACTGGCAGCGTAATCTTACTGAAGAAATACCCCTGCCTTTGAATTGGCCGGTTGAAGTGAATTACCTTGAAGCCAAGGCGTTTTGTAATTGGAAGGACTCTCTTAGTGATGATCATGTTCGCCTACCTACCGAAGCCGAGTGGCAAGTGCTTCGTGACCAACTCGACACTGACCTCGTCTTTTGGAGTAAGGCGCCAGGTAATATTAACTTGGAACATTTTGCTTCCTCGTGCCCAGTGGACACATTTAAACAAACTGAATTTTATGATGTGATAGGTAACGTATGGCAATGGACCGAAAGCCCAATTGATGGCTATGAAGGTTTTAAAGTGCATCCTCTATATGATGACTTTTCAACGCCAACCTTTGATGGGCAGCATAACCTAATCAAAGGAGGCAGTTGGATTTCAACAGGTAATGAAGCTACCCGTGATTCTCGCTACGCCTTTCGTCGACATTTTTACCAACATGCAGGTTTTCGATATGTGTCGAGCAAAGTTGCCAAGGTGCCAATTACAGAGGTCACTCAATGCGAGATGCAAAGGGATATTAGTCGTTTATTACATCATCATTATGCTCAAGCAAGTAACCAAAGTCAGCACGATTTGCAGCAAATTCTTGCCTTGCTGCAACCCTATCTCACTATCCAAAGTAAAGTACTTGATTTAGGTTGTGGTACCGGTCGTTTAGCCTTTGAGTTAGCCAAAAGCTCTGCGCATGTGGATGGCATTGATTTTACCGCTAGGCACATACAACATTGTCTTAATTTAAAAGAACAAGGCCAACTTCGTTATGCTATGCCAACGCAAGGGGAGATTGTCGATTTTCATGAGGTCACCCTTGAAAGCTTAGGCTTTGCACAAGCACCTGAAAATCTGCACTTTGCTCAAGGTGACGGGCATAACCTTAAACTGCAGTTTACGCATTACGACTTAGCTATTTGTCATAGGGTTATCGAATTCAGTTATCACCCAGAAGTAGTGTTACAACAACTTAGAGAACGAGTGAAAGCGGGCGGAATAATAGTTTTGGGCAGCAGCTATTCATGGGAACTGGCGACAACCGATAAAAAACATTGGATAGGTGGATTTAAACGTAATGGCGAAAACCTAAGTAGTGAAGCCCATTTGTTTGAGATCATGTCGGCGGAGTGTGATTTATTAAAAGAAGTCCAAGTCACTAGTCAGTTTGAATATGATCAACGCACTAGCCAAACTGCTAACAACCATATTACTATCTGGCGCAAACGAGTTTAAATCACTGGATAGTTGCTTTGAGCAAAAAAATTGTTATTGCAGGTGCAGGTATTGGTGGTTTGTGTGCCGCCCTAGCATTCGCTAAACGTGGCTTTGAGGTGGCTGTTTACGAACAAAGTCCACAACTTGGCGAAGTCGGCGCAGGCTTACAACTTAGCCCCAATGCAATGCATGTATTGCAAGCCCTGGGTGTAGCTGAGCAAGTTAAAACTAAAGGGTTTCGCCCAAAATCTGCGGTGATGCGTCATTATCACACAGGTAAAACCTATTTTACTGTGCCTTTAGGTGACCTCGCCACACAAAAATATGGCATCGACTATGTACATATTCATCGCGCGGATTTACACGCTATTTTACAACAGGCTTGCGAAGCCTTGCAGTTACCTATTTATTTAGGGCAAGGTGTTCAAGGTTACTGTCAAACCACACAAAACCTCAGTATACAATTTGAAAATGGAGTAAGCCTAGACGCCGATTTGTTAATAGGTGCTGATGGAATCAAATCAAAAGTACAGGCCTGTATGTTAGGTCAAACAGCTGCGCAATTTACAGGACAAGTGGCATGGCGCGGTGTAGTTGCAGCCAATAAATTGCCCCAAGGACTCATTAAGCCTAATGCCAACTTATGGGTAGGACCGGGCAAACATTTTGTGAGTTATTACCTACGTGGTGGAGAACTAGTGAATTTTGTTGCTGTGCAAGAACGCACTGATTGGCAAAAAGAATCCTGGAATGAGCCAGGTGATATCCACGAATTGCGAGAAACATTTACTGGCTGGCATCCCGAGGTCACTGAATTATTAGCCGCTACAGAGTCTTGTTTTCTTTGGGCGTTGTTTGACAGACAACCACTGAGTCAATGGACAGATCACAATGTGGCACTTTTGGGTGATGCTTGTCATCCTATGTTGCCTTTTTTAGCTCAAGGTGCTGCCATGGCAATAGAAGACAGCTATGTTTTGGCCCATTATTTAGCGACTGAAAACAATACCGCATCCGCTCTAAAAACCTATCAAGAACAACGTTTAACTCGCACTCGTGAAATTCAGTTAGGCGCTCGCAAAAATGCCAGTTTGTATCACATGATCTCGCCCCTAGACCAAGCGAAATTAGCAGTATTATCGGGATTATCCACTATGGGGCTAAGCGATAGTTTGGCTGCGAATAAACTGGATCCTATTTACGCTTATAATATTGTTGAGCAGTTAAATTAGTTGATACAAATTTGAAATAGATAGGCTTATTTGAGGTTTCTATAATAGACGTAAATGTCAATTTTCATGCTCTCTATCTAAATGTTGATTTAGGTCACTACAAAAATCTTAGAAAAATGTACATTCATCATTGTTGCCACATGCTGCCCATCAGATGATTTATTATCTGGGCTTTAAAACGGCAAAATACAACCTAAATGACTAATTAATGCTTAGGTTAGCAGCTATTGCTAATACAACTCGCCAATGGTTTGGACAAACACAATGTTTCAAATATTCACCGATTTTGCCGATTGGCTTACATACACAATATTGGCTTTATCCCCAGATAGTAAGCTGGGTGATGCAGTGCATTTCTTCGTCGAAGATGTGAGCAAAATATACGTACTTTTAATCGTCATGATTTATGTCATTGCTCTTTTACGTGCGTCTCTGAATATTGAGGCAGTTCGTAATTACCTTGCAGGCAAACATCGAGGCGTCGGCTATTTAATGGGCTCTGGTTTTGGTGCCATTACGCCTTTTTGTTCCTGTTCGAGTATCCCTATATTTCTTGGCTTTACTTCTGCTGGGATCCCGGTTGGGATCACCATGGCATTTTTGATTACTTCTCCTTTAATCAATGAAGTGGCGGTACTTTTACTGGTGAGTTTACTGGGTTGGAAGTTCACTCTTTTATATGTGGTTATTGGTGTGTCTGTAGGTATATTAGGTGGTTTATTTCTCGATACGATCAAGGCTGAACGTTGGCTGCAATCCTTTGCTGCTGATGCATTAAAGCGCGCACAAACTAGTTCAGATTCACCGAATTTACCTGAGCATGAGGTCACTCTTACTCTTTCCGATAGACATAGTTTTGCGATAACTGAGTCTAAGGAGATATTTGCTCGAGTATGGATATGGGTCATTATAGGCGTGGGTATTGGTGCTGCGCTTCATGGCTTTGTACCAGAGGGATGGATCAGTGCGCACTTAGGTGAAGGACAATGGTGGTCTGTACCTGCTGCAGTTTTGCTCGGTATCCCATTATATTCAAATGCAACTGGCGTCATTCCTGTTATGGAGAGTTTGATAACCAATGGGCTGCCAGTGGGAACCGCTTTGGCATTTTGCATGAGTACTGTAGCGGCTAGTTTTCCTGAATTCATCCTTTTAAAACAAGTTATGCAATGGAAATTATTGGCTATTTTGTTTGCGCTGTTATTGATCGCATTTACCCTTGTTGGTTGGATCTTTAATGCTTTTATCCCCTTTATTATTTGAGGTATCACATATGAAAAATATATTAGTACTAGGTAGTGGTTGCACAAAATGCAAAAAAACCGCTGAAGTGATCGAAAAAATTGCAGCTGAACTTGATGTAAATGTGTCTGTTTCCAAAGAGACAAGTCCTCAAGTCATCATGAAATATGGCGTTATGAGCACCCCTGCCGTTGTCGTTAACGAACAATTAGTACATAGCGGTTCTATTCCAGATACAACAAAGATCACTAGTTGGCTTAAGGAAGCCTAAATTGAGCATTACGTCTAAATCTCAAACCAATTCCTTTGGAAAAAATTAAATATGCACAGTCATAATCACCATCATGGTGCCGCAGAGGGTAGCGATGCCTCTAGAAGAATTGGTTGGGCGTTTTTTCTTAATGTTGTATTTACTATCATCGAATTTATCGGTGGCTGGTTGACTAACAGTACTGCCATCATGGCCGATGCCGTGCATGATTTGGGCGATAGTTTGTCTATTGGCAGCGCTTGGGTGTTGAACAAGCTCAGTGACAAACAAGCCAATACTACTTTTTCCTATGGCTACAAACGTTTTTCGTTATTAGGTGCCTTAATCAACGGCATGGTGCTGATACTAGGCTCAATCTGGATCTTAATAGAAGCAATCCCTAGGTTAGCCGAGCCTGAAATGCCGCAAGTTGAGGGCATGTTATTGCTGTCTATATTTGGTATCGCTGTGAATGGATTTGCCGCCTATAAGTTAAGCGAAGGTCATTCACTCAACGAGCGTGTTCTCAACTGGCATTTACTCGAGGATGTTTTAGGTTGGGTGGCAGTGCTGATTGTTTCAATTGTTTTGATGTTTAAGCCTTGGCCGATATTAGATCCCATATTATCAATTGGTTTCACTCTGTTTATTTTGTTTAATGTTGGTCGAAACTTGAAAGAGACCATACTGTTATTCTTACAAGCGACACCGGATGATAAACAGATGAATGAAGTGCTTAATGTTCTCACTTCTAAGGCAGAGGTACAGGATCTCCACCACTTTCATATTTGGTCATTGGACGGTGAGCAAAGTGTGATGACAGTGCACCTTGTGTTAAGTCAAGAAGTGACAGTGATGCAAATGAAAAACTTAAAGATTACACTGCAAAAAGAACTGGAAGCGTTTGAATTTTCCCACACTACGATAGAACTAGAGTTTGCAGATGAAGTTTGCCGAGATGAAAACACCACTAACCAGCATTAAGTGGATCCTATATAGGCCATAGATTACTAGTAAATAACTTGGATCCAATCTCTGCTCGTAATATTGTTGAGTCATTAAATTAAAAAATGCAGAGCATAGGTGATGGACTTTCAAAATTCAGAGATACGCCAAGTATTTGATAACTGCCAACCTAAAACCAAACAGGCTTTATTAACCATTAGGCAATGGATTTTTGAAATTGCCCAAAGCTCAAGTGAAATAGGTCAAATAGAAGAGTGCCTAAAATGGGGTGAGCCTAGTTATGTGACTGGTTCACCTAAATCAGGCACTACATTAAGACTATCGCAGCTTAAATCTAATCCTGCGGAATTTGGTTTATTTGTGCATTGCCAAACGTCTTTAATCGAAGAGTTTCGGATGGTGTTTCCAGATTTCCAATACGATAAAAATCGCGGGGTGATTTTTGATAGTAGTAAACCGCTACAGACTGATGCAATCAAACAGTTTATTTTTCTTGCCTTAACCTATCATTGCCGAAAAACTGGTTGAAACAGCTGCCATTTATCTGTTGGTCGATGATTGATAGCTGTGCTAACTATTCGTTAAAGGAGAACATAGTGTTTAGGTTACTGTTAGTTATTACCTTAGTCATGTTACCCGCGTATGCTTATTCGGCCAGTGTAGAGACATTCAATGTCTACAGTCAGGCGATGAAAAAAGATGTGCCTAATACTATTATTTTACCCAAAAGTTATAACGCTGAAGGTGCGGCGCTACCTGTTTTATATGCGTTACATGGCGCGACTGACGATCATTCATTTTGGCCAACAATAGTCCCAAAAATCCAAGAGCTCGCAGATCAGTATGGCATCATTGTTGTTTGTCCTGACGGCGCAAAAACCAGTTGGTATATCGACAGCCCTCTTGATCCAAGTTTTCAATATGAAACTTACATCAGTCGCGAATTAGTTAATTATGTGGATAACACTTTTAATACCCAAACCGATAAGGCTTCGAGGGCAATTATGGGATTGAGTATGGGAGGCTTTGGTGCGTTTTATTTAGCCATTCGCAACAGCAATGTCTATAGCGCAGCAATAAGTACCAGTGGCGCTTTTGATTTAAGGCCATTTCCAAATAATTGGGATATTGCAAAACGGATCGGTAAACAAACTGAATACCCTGCAAATTGGGAGAACTATTCAGTGGTCAACATGGCAGGTTTACTTAAAGGAAAGTCTCTAGCATTATTTTTTGATATTGGTGTGGATGACTTTTTCTATAATGGCAACAAAGAATTTCATCAGAGCTTGCTGTCTATGCAAATCCCCCATAGTTACCTTGAAATGCCTGGAGGCCATACTTTAGAGTACTGGCAGAACTCTATTAATTACCATTTTGTATTTCTGGATGAGCATTTTAAGACAAACTGATTGAGTATTATGAATGATTTTGTAAGTTAGTCCTTACTTTCTTGTTTATTGTTGTTTTGCATGATTTTTCCAAAGTATTGCTGAAGCTTTGCTTTACCTGATTGGGTCAGTTTGCCATCTACTTGTTGTTCTTTGACCACAGTTTCAATCTTGGTTATCCAATAGTCCACATTACTGTCTGCTGATTCTTTTATGTCATCAGACTTACCCTTTGGTGAGTCAACCGCAAATAAATTTATCCAATGATCACTCTTTTTCCCAAGTCGCATTAGGCGATTAAAGTAACTTTGCTGTTGATTATTTGCCATTACTACATCAACGATTATCAGAACGATTGACACTGGGCTCATCAAAATATCCCGCAGCGCGTCCAAGCCTAATTTAAATTGAAAAACAATGCCTTGGCGAATGAGTGGCCAACGGCCAGGTTTATTGACGTTTTCGTGCATTTGCTCGATCCGAGTCCTGTGAGTGCAGCAAGGATAAGCGCAATCTTGAGTCTATACAACAAAGCGAGGTGAGCCAGTTTGTTGTGTTTTATAGTAAATTTTTCTTATCTGATTCATGGTAACGCCTACACTCAATAAAAGTATAGCCTTGCATTGACCGGTTGAACTCACATGTAACATGAGTCATTGGCTACTTAAAAATGCATGAGAAGTTTATGTCATTTAAGCCGCTAGAAAATATCTTATTGAGCGATGTTGTGACAGGAATGAAAAAGTGTTTAAAAAGTATTTGGCTGCAGCTAAAAGGACTTAAACCAAACCTTTAGCAGCATGTTACTCTCCGTTAATCTGGAGTGATCTTAGGCATTGAGTGTAGCGTGAGTTTTCTCAGTAAGCTTATTCAAATTTAAACCAGGAATCGACGAATCATGATTAATTTTTTGTTTTTATTACTCGGTGTCGGATTACTTACCATAGGTGGTGAAGCACTTATTCGTGGTTCATTAGCTGCCTCGCGGCGTCTTGGGGTATCGCCATTATTAAGTGGTCTGGTTATCGTAGGTTTTGGTACTTCAGCGCCAGAACTGGTGGTTTCTGTAAATGCTGCTTTAAATCAACAGCCTGATATTGCAATTGGAAACGTAGTGGGCAGCAATATCGGTAACGTTTTACTAATACTTGGGATATGTGCCCTCATTGCGCCGATGACAATCAAACCTTTGGCATTACGCAGAGATGCGTTCACTGTAGTTGCCGCTAGCTTTTTATTTTTGGTTTTAGTTGGTGGAAGTGCACTGGGGCGTGGGGATGGGGTGTTCTTACTGATTGCCTTAATTGCATACTTGGTATGGGCTTTTTGGAGTGAACGCAACAACGTAGCCTCTGCCCAACTAAACAAAGCCGAGGCTGAAGAAGTACACGAATTACCTAAGTCAGTAGGTTGGACTGTAACTGCTGTGATAATTGGACTACTGTTGTTAATTTCAGGGTCACAGATACTGCTTATTGGGGCTGTTGGAATAGCTAAAAGTTTAGGGGTGTCTGAGGCAGTCATAGGCTTGACATTAGTCGCAGTTGGCACTTCGCTCCCAGAGCTTTCCATATCTGTGATTGCTGCGCTACGTCGGCACGCTGATGTGGCTGTTGGCAACATACTTGGTAGCAATATATTTAATTTGTTTGGAATTTTAGGTGTTTCAGCGTTACTTCAACCGCTTCCAGTCCATGTGAGAATTTTGCAATTCGATCAATGGGTCATGCTTGGATCGTCGCTTTTATTATTTTTGTTTTTGTATTCTGGGCGCAGTCTAAGTCGATTGGAGGGGGGAGTACTTTTGACCGCCTATGGTGTGTATGTAGGTTTTAGTTTTATTGTATTCGATGGCTAACAAAAGGCTGGTTGTGAATTGAATTTTAAATGAGTTAGCATGACGGTATTTTCAACACAGTTTAGAGCTGTAATTTAGAGATTTTTGTTTTTAATTGGAACCTAACGCAATGAAAAAAATAGAATCAGTTTTCGAACGCTTTTTATGGAACTCTCGATTGTTGGTTCTTATCCCTGTTATTTCAAGTTTACTTGGTTCGTTAATATTATTCATAGTAGGTACTATGGATATTATAAAGGTCACCTTAACAAGCATTAATTATTACCTTGGCCGCGAAACGCAAGATATTCATGATTTTATTGTTACTGACATTATATTAGCTGTAGATATTTATCTCGTTGCCATTGTTTTGCTTATCTTTGGTGCAGGTATATACAGGCTATTTATCTCTCCGATTGATGAATCTGAAGCCAGTGATATGAAACATCCATTTAACATTCAGTCTTTTGATGAGTTGAAAGATAAAATTGTACGAGTAGTCATTCTTGCGGTAATTATTGAATTCTTTAGAGCTGTTGTAGACATTAAATTTTCAACGGCGCTAGATGCAATTTACTTGGCATTGTCTGTTCTTGCGCTAGCCGCATCTCTGTATCTTATGAATATCAGTCATAAAAATCATCCCGAGTAATTTCTAGGGTTGAAGTATCTGACTCCAGATATACATAGTTAATTAAGATCATACATGAGTCGTTTAGTTGAATTAATGTCAGTCAGGTCAGTTGGCAGCTATTTTTGCCATATCGGATAGGATTGAATTTTTAGTTTTAGCCAGATTTTTTTGCGAGCTGCCCTGATAATGGCACATAACTGATCCTTAGGTTCGACTCCATATTACCCTATGTAATTTATACCTCACCCAGAAACCTGCGGGGGCAGAGCCAATGAAACGTCCGCTTTGGGCATGGAGCCGAAGTTATTATTAAAGGTACACAATGTCGATATTGGCACACTCGAGCGCTGTCAGTGCTAACTCCTTCGCTCAATAACAACTCTCTTGTTCACATACTTTTCCTCCGTGCTCTCTATGGTTCAAATTCTTTATGCTTTTAACTACCGAAAAGATGGTGATTGGCAAACAACCGACTAATACATTTTACTCCTTCTGAATTCAGCGCAATTTGCTAAGACTTCACTGCTTAAGAAAGTCTATGCTTTATTACTAGTAGAAGGGGCATCGTCATCCGATTCAACTAACACCTCAATTTCCTGCTGGATCTCAACAGCGCCTTCTTCCTGTAAGTCTTTCATAAACGCACTGGGTAACACATTGATACCTATTTTTTCCCCTAATTTGACTACAAAAGGTAAGGTGATAGGTGCGAAAGGCAAAATAGCGAGAACACCTAAACCTAATCCTCGAATGACATCAACAAATTGTCTATTAGCTTCTTGCATTTCTAACTTGCTTGCTTGGCCTTTGGTAAAGCGTTTGTAGGTGACTAGCATGACCTTTGTTTCACGGCTTTCTTGGGCCAGACCATGTTTAACCGCTAACAAACCAAGTTTGAGAGGGATTAGCGCTTTGCGTTTTATTACAGTGTTTTGGCGCTTGATGGACTGGGTCACTCTAATAATATAGTGCTTCAAAACGCGCTACCTTTAAAATTGTATTGTCTGATTATGGAGTATTGCTGGATCTTTTAATAGTAACCTGATCAAATGCATTACAAAGTTAAAATGGAAAATATCGTGAATTATTATCTAGTTGCCGCGGGTTGTTTGAGCGCCTTAGCAGCTTTAGTGCATCTTGGTTGTATTGTGTTTGGTGCACCTTGGTATCGCTTTTTTGGGGCTGGTGAACAAATGGCGAAAATGGCTGAACAAGGAATGCTGAAGCCTACGATCATTACTTTGTTTATTGTTGTTGTGTTATCTACTTGGTCGCTTTATGCATTTTCGGCCGTAGGAATGGTAGTGCGCTTGCCTTTTATTCGCTTAGTGTTGATTGCCGTTACTACTATATATTTTATACGGGGGATCGTTGGGTTCTATTTTGTGACTCACCCTATGGGGCGAAGTCCAGAGTTTTGGGTTTGGAGCTCGGTGATTTGTTTAGTGATTGGTTTAGTGCATTTGATTGGATTGATACAGCAATGGAGCTACCTGTAGGTAAAAAATAGAATTTAACGGTTAGCGCACAACAGTACGCTAACCAGTATGGTCTATTATTCAATCAACCTGACTGTAGTGACATGTTCAATATTTCGAATGGCTTCAATCACGTGACCGTTTTCCATTAGTTCGACATCGAGTATGTTGTAGGCTAAATCACCACGACTTTTGTTCATCATGTCGAGTACATTCACATTGTGATCTGCAAGCACTGATAACACGCTGCCAAGTACTTTTGGGACGTTCTCATTTGTAAAAATTATACGCTGACCTTCACATCTTGCCATGCTGACTTCGGGAAAATTAACTGAATTTTTGATATTGCCATTTTCAAGGAAATCCATAATTTGGTCGGCAGCCATGATGGCACAGTTTTCTTCAGCTTCAGCTGTGGATGCGCCAATATGTGGCATGGCTATTACATCACCACGTCCGTAAAAAACCGGCTCGGGGAAGTCACATACATAACCTCGTAATTTTCCGCTATCAAGGGCTTTGACTATGGCTTCTGGGTCAACAATAGACTCGCGAGCAAAGTTGACTAAAAGCATGCCTGGTTTAGCTTGAGCAAGTGCCTCGTCGTTGATCATGTGAA
>TARA_R110000751_G_scaffold98095_1_pt1 | contig 98862 bp, 95 predicted proteins | sample TARA_R110000751 | Tara Oceans TARA_R110000751 (sample SAMEA4398001) | marine metagenome | biome: Polar Biome; feature: [MES] marine water layer (ENVO:01000295) within the mesopelagic zone...; material: water (ENVO:00002006), including particulate matter (ENVO:01000060) such as...... | reverse complement strand
GGGGCAAAGTTACGAACATCGCCGTGGTTGGGTAGAAGAGCGATTTGTAGAAACCTAGAAACGGCGGTTGCTCTAATTTCATTGAAAGGTCAGTTTCCAAATAAACTGTTTATTGAATTAATGGATATCACTTGCCCTGAAAAAATTAAGACGTTGGCAAGTAAACTTAGCGAGGAAAATATCAAATTAGATTTAATAGTAAATAATGCAGGATATTTGGATCGAGAAAACACAAGTATCCATACTATTAATTATGCTAATGCTGAAATGTGTTTTAAAGTGAATTCACTTGGACCACTATATTTAACTCATTGCTTTTTACCTTTAATGAATAAAAAACGCTTATGTAAGATAGCCGTTATTTCTTCTGCTATGGGATCTTTGTCGCTAGAACAAAGTGTGGATTGGTATGGTTATCAAATGTCTAAAGCGGCAGCCAATATGCTAGTAGTGAATTTATCAAAAGAACTTGTTAATGATAATATCGCTGTGGTAGCTGTTCATCCCGGTTGGGTTCAAACAGATATGGGTGGATCTACAGCAAGAGAAAATGTTGTAGACTCGGCTCTTGGGGTTATGAAAGTTATTCTGAATTTATCTATTGATAATACGGGAAACCTTTATAGTTTTGATGGTGAGGAGTTACCGTTCTAATGAATCTGACAAGTTGCCTAAGTTCGCCGCAATGAGCGCGGCTGGGACAAATACTCACTGGGCAAAGCCCAACAACGTTCGTATTTGCACCTTGGCAATGCGTTAAGAATAGGGAGAACCGTGGCAAAAGTTACTTTCGATGATATCAAAGCTAGCTCAGACGAATTTTTCCGCCGGCATTGGTCGTCCTCGGAAGTCGAAGTGCCAAGCTGGAATATGCCGTGGGGTTTGGTCGGAACACTACCTGGGCACAATAAACAGGGAATATACCTACTGTTGGGAGCGCATGACGAAGTCCTATATATTGGCGTTGGCGCTTCTTTAGGTGGTGGTAAATATACCGGTTACGGCCTTGGTGTAAGGACGAATCAATATTTCCGCATGGCAGAAGGGCAACGAGGCGTTCCTGTAAAGAATAGACAGTATGCCCCTAAGAAAAAATGGGCTGATCGGGGGGTGTCTCAAGTGGTTACTCTGGGTTTTAATCAGGACTATGCATACTTAGCTTACGGGCTAGAGGCCTTTCTGTTGCGGGAAATAGAGACTCCCTACAACAAAGTCCGCTCTGCCAGAGCATCGAATTCTTAACAATTCGCTGTACCGCATGCTCCTTACGTCGCACCGATAAGCTCCGGGTTATCTAGGATATTGAATATGAATTTCTCATTGTGGTCTTTACAAAAATACCACCAACGACCCGTTTAAAATCGCGGCTGGCCTCTTCGAATTGCCTGGTTGGGCGACTGCAACGGAATAGTCTAACTAAGTGCTACTGGTGAAAAAAATGATAATAAACTCAAAAGCCCGTTATCAAGCAAGGCAAATATTTATTCTATTGTGTTTTGGATTTATCAGTTCACAAATCAGCGCCAAAGAGCTTGAAGAAAAAGGCATTAACCACAAGTTTGATGTGATACTCGACCTTCCATTTGAAGCTGCGTTTGAGCGTAGTGATATCAATCTTCTTAATTGGCAACATTGGCCTTACAGTCGTTATGCAAGTCATCACCCGAGGGAGTTTATAGCGATGGCTACCATTCACTCTGACCCTGAAGCCCCAGCGCTCGATGAAATAAAAAACGATCCTTTTAGTCTTATGGCGCTAAAGGTTGATGTGGATAAGGGAAATGCCGTTCTGTTACTCGATCTTCTGAAATCAATACAAATGAAAGGCTTTGCGGTGATGCATGGTGGCAAATTAGTTTTTGAAACCTACGACCAAGAGATGCAAAAGCACGATATTCAAGTTTTACAGTCTTCTTCAAAAACGTTCACCGGTATGTTGATACATACGTTAGCTAACGAGGGCCTTTTAGATTTAGGCGCTAATGTGAACAAATATTTACCTGACTTGGACGCCGGCGTTTTCAACGGTTCTACACTGCAAAATATGCTTGATATGGAAGTGGGGTTTCCTGATTTTAGCAGTTGGCACAAAGCCGGGGATTATGGCTATATGAGTGAAATTCATATGGGCTTGAAGCCAAAGGGGCTAGGTGTTGAACGCCGTTCTATTTTGTCATTTATTCAACAGTTTCAGAAACCCATTTTCGCTCCTGGTACTAAGTTTTCATATAATGACATGAACACTCAGGTGTTAGCTATGGTTGCTGAGCAGGTAACAGGCAAGCGATATGCTCAGTTGATAGAAGAAATCTTCTGGACCCCCTTGCACGCTCGCTATGACGGAGCTGTTGCCATTGATGATGACGGTAACCCAGGTGCTAGCTGGGGTATGGCAACAACACTAAGGGATGCCGCTAGGTTTGGCCAAATGATGTTAGAAAGAGGGCGTTACCAAGGTAGGGAGGTAATTCCTGAGAGTTATTTTCAATCAACATTTGATCAACCACCTACAGGACCTCTATCAGGTTATGAGTTACTTGGACAAGCAGAGGATTACAGAAATCACGTCTGGATGCTGCGAGACGACAGGTTAATCTATACTGCAGGCTCATTCGGTCAGTATATTTTTGCTGATTACGACAACCAAGTCGCCATAGTCTTCATGGCAAATTGGTCAAACAATAGTGACTTAAAAAGCAACGAGAATTTGCTGCGAATTGTCCGTTCTGTTGGCGAACATATTAAGCAGACACATATCAACTAGTTATATATCAAGCAGTTAAATGAGAGATGTCTTTTTGGCGAACACTTACGAAACAATAGCCGAGTCATATGCAAAGCTATAACAAGGCAAGGTACAATCGCCAGCGAAGCTGGCTGGACCTCTGCACTGCGTGCTCCGGCCTGTGCTTGCAGCGTTATGTGCCGTAATGATAGCGTAATTGCGCAATTAGAATAATGTGATCTAGATGCTTGTATACAATACGATGTTCATCATTAATTCGACGAGACCAATACCCTGATAACCCGTGCTTTAAAGGCTCTGGCTTTCCAATGCCCTGATTTGGTGTTCTTTGGATATCTTTAATGAGCAAATTGATTCGTTTAAGTACTTTTTTGTCTGTGGTTTGCCAGTATAAATATTGTTCCCAGGCCTTAGTTGAAAAAGTGAGTTTCACTCGATAAGCTCTCTTTGAGTTCCATTGCCAGCTTCAAGTTCGGCAATAGAATCAAGCAAGCTTTTAGCATTTGCTGGAGATCTGAGTAGATATGTGGTTTCTTGCATTGCGTTATAGTCTTCTAGAGACATCATCACAACAGGCGCTTCACTTTTACGTGTGATAATAACAGGCGCATGATCATTACAAACATTCGCCATTGTGTTTGCTAAATTTGCCCTAGCTGCTGTATAGCTTATTGCATCCATATTGTACTCCAAATTGTTCATGTACGTTTATTTGTACAGTGTAGTGTAATCGCACATAACAATCCAATTAATCCGACCTCAATTCGCTGCGCTCGTTTCATCGGCTTAGTGAGGCGCTGGGGGATCCCCTCATAGAATTGGCTTCTCTTCTTTGTAAACCCAGCAAATATATTGCTGCTCTTAAGGTAAAAGGCAGCCCACCTGATTTGAGCTGGGTTTATTTTGTAATTCGAGGCTCTTTTTCTAACCTCTCTTCCTAAATCTTAAAATGGATAACACGCGCCGATGACAAGTGGTATTGGCCCTGACCTGCAAAAATTCACATTGCTCGCTCCCAATGTTGCTGCCAAGCGATGAGACCGAGTAGTCTATCGATACGCTTTATGTTTTGTTTTGGGGCGACAGAGCCTGAGATATTCCGTCTCAATTAGGTCAGCAGAAGTACGTTCTTATACATGATTGTTTTATTAAATTAAATCAACTGGTTAAGTTCCTACCTGAGGGTTCGACTCTCTCTTCGCCAGACAATAAAAAATACCCTGATGACAAACCAGCCTATCATCAGGGTGAGCTGTATGGATATTTATAAACACCACAATCAGCTGCTGTTCTTTAAATCATCTTAATGATTCAGAGGGACGGTTTTAATTGTCGGAACGAGCAGGGCTAGGTCACAATACAAGGTTTAGTTTGCTAGCTTTACGCTAAGTGCCGCTAAGCGTCCGGTGACTTCACCAAATTCAGCCAGTGTTTCATCGAATATTTGTTTTATCGATTTTGTTTCTTTGATGCGCCCTGCGACTTGTCCTGTTAGGGCGATACCTGCCTCTAGGTTGCCGCCAAAGTAGACTGCTTGTGTGTCTTGAAATTCACTGAAAATATTCTCAGACCCCTCATTTAAAATGCGTGTTGAACGCTCTGTGCGTAAGGCTCTTAAAGCGGGACCCGGGCCAGTACGATTTAAAAAGAGTGTGTCGGTTGAATCAGCTGCAATGATCGCGTCTTTCCAATTTTGATGAACTGGGCTTTCATTGGCGCTTAAAATGCGTGTACCCATAAGCACGCCTTCCGCGCCAAGTGCGAACGCGGCTGCCATGCTGCGTCCGTCCATAATGCCGCCAGCGGCGACGATAGGAACATCTACTGCTTCGCAAACTTGCGGTATTAACACCATGCTCGACACATCGTCAGTATTTTTAAAACCGCCGCCTTCACCACCTTCAACTATGAGTCCGTCAACTCCGGCTTCAACTGCTTTTAATGCGCCTTTGAGGTTTGGCACCACATGAAATACGGTCAGGCCTGCGGCTTTAAGCTGATTGGTATACTTAGTCGGGTCGCCAGCCGATGTGGTCACGAACTTAATACCTTGATCAATAATGAAGTCGAGAATTTTTGGATCGCGTACGAATGCTTGTGCGATATTTACGCCGAAGGGTTTGTCTGTCAGATCGCGCATTTTTAGAATTTCTTCACGGATGACATCAAGCTCACCAGAGCTTGTTTCAATAATGCCCATACCGCCAGCATTTGAAACTGCAGATGAAAGCTGTGAACGCGCTATCCAGCCCATGGCCGCTTGTATAATAGGTTTTTCAATTCCGAGCATATCGGTAATGCGTGTTTTGAGCGTAATATTTGTCATCTCTGTCCTCTAAAATTTATTGCGAATAGGGTAGTCCTTATCGTTTTTATAGATTTGCATAGCAGATTGGTACTTTTTTTCATGAATAGAGTGGCTAGTCATTGGTTTATCCTTTGTTGATGATGTACTCAGATTGGCTATTAATCGAATGAAACAGTTTGTCCAAAAAGTGTGCGCGAGAAAACTAAACGCTCTAGATACTGACCATTCTCATAATGATACAACACGTTAGGAAAGGGAGGGGTAGGGGGAATAGCAGGGGAATCAAATGCTAGCTGAATCTATTGTGTTGCTTGGGTAGGTGTAGTGAGCAACTTTCAAACGAAGGCTGCTCACTTATCTACATCAGTCGGCAGCGCAATATGTGCCGACTGACTGGCATTATACGCGGTTTATGGTTTGCTCTATTTTGCCAAAGATGGACTGGCCATTATGATCCAGCATTTCGATAGATATTTTATCCCCAAAGGTCATAAATTCAGTGTTGGGATTTCCTTGAAGTATGGTTTCTATCATTCTTATTTCTGCAATACAGCTATACCCGTCGCCACCCGCCTTTACTGATTTCCCTGGGCCGTCATCTAATTTATTGGAAACGGTTCCTGAGCCTATAATGGTCCCTGCGCAAAGGGGCCTAGTTTTCGCGGCATGGGCTATTAATTGCCCAAAATTAAAGGTCATATCGACACCTGCATTTGGCTTACCAAATAATTCGTCATTGAATGTTGATAATAGAGGAAGATGCACTTTTCCGTCCTTCCATGCCTCGCCCAACTCGTCAGGTGTTACACAAACCGGACTAAACGCACTGGAGGGCTTAGACTGGAAAAACCCAAATCCTTTGGCAAGCTCACCTGGAATCAGTCCGCGTAATGAAACATCATTTACGATCATGACGAATAAAATATAATCCAATGCATCTTGGGCTGAAACACCCATGGGGACATCTGAGGTTATGACGGCAACTTCTGCTTCAAAATCGATTCCAAAACCATCACTTTGTGGCATGGTGATAGGTTCATAAGGGCCTAGGAAGCTGTCTGAGCCGCCTTGGTACATTAATGGTTCGGTCCAAAAACTGCTTGGCATCGGTGCATTCCGCGCTTTGCGAACTAACTCTACATGATTGACATAAGCGCTGCCGTCAGCCCACTGAAATGCTCTTGGAAGAGGGGATGCGCATCTAGTCTGAATAAATTCTTGGCCCTGAATTTGGCCATTTTCCAGCTCTAGGTAACGTGCATTGAGCTGCTTTTCAGTCGTTGCCCAGTTGTCTAATGCAGCCTGCATTGTCGGTGCAATATCGTTGACTGGCGTCATTTTTGTTAACGCAGAATTCACTAATACCAGTTGCCCGTCTCTGCCTTTTTTAATACTCGCTAATTTCATTTCTATCCCCCGAAAACGTTAAACCTTGTGCACCAATTCATGTATATGGGTGCGCTTGTTGTGATTGACCATTCTTATAACATTTCAGGCGCAACACGTGTTCACGCTGGCATCATTGCAGGTGTATTGACTGCCAGCGCAATCCGGTGCGCAATTGGAAGTTCATATCCACATTTTTTGTCAGAAATCTGCTTGGCATCATGACCGCGATATACCACATGATGCATAAGAGGCCATCTCATTGAGATTAGGCTTCTGTTTTGGCTTCTGTTTTGGCTTCTTTTTGAATCACACCACGTTGTACTTGATCCCGCTCGATCGATTCAAATAGTGCTTTAAAGTTGCCTTCGCCAAAACCGTCGTCCTGTTTACGTTGTATGAATTCAAAGAACACGGGCCCTAAAGCCGCTTCTGAGAATATTTGCAGCAGTAAACGAGGTTGAGAGCCTTCGCCAATCGACCCATCGAGTAAAATGCCACGGGTTTGTAGTGCTTCTAAAGGTTCGCCATGATTGGGTAAGCGACCTGCTAACATCTCGTAATAGGTAGCTGGTGGGGCCGTCATAAACTTGGTACCACGTGCTTTTAAGCGATCCCAACATGCATACAAGTCATCGCAAGCAAATGCGATGTGCTGGATCCCTTCACCATTGTATTCCATCAAAAATTCTTCAATTTGACCACCGCCACCGGCAGCTTCTTCATTTAAGGGGATCCGAATTTTCCCGTCGGGTGCAGTCATTGCTTTTGAAAGCAAACCTGTGTATTCGCCTTTGATATCGAAGTAACGAATTTCTCGAAAATTAAACAATTTGCTGTAAAAGTTGGCCCAATAACCCATGCGGCCCCGGTAAACATTGTGGGTTAAATGATCAAGAGTATGAAATCCGCATCCTTCGGGATGTCGAGCTGCGCCTTCGATCCATTCAAAGTCGATGTCATAAATTGTCTCACCTTCTTTATATCTATCGATTAGGTACAAAGTTGCGCCGCCAATCCCTTTGATAGCCGGCAGTCTCAGCTCCATTGGTCCGGTGATGACATCTATGGGTTGGGCGCCGTTTTGTAATGCTAGCTTATAAGCAGCCCGGGCATTTTTAACTCTAAAAGCCATGCCGCAAGCGGAAGGTCCGTGTTCTTCAGCATAATAGGCAGCAGGACTTTTAGGCTCATAGTTTGCGATAAAGTTGATATCACCTTGGCGCCATAACTGAACATCTTTAGATTTATGTATGGCGACTTTTTCAAAGCCCATCGCATCAAATATGGGTTCCAAAATACCTTTTTTAGGTGCCGTGAATTCAACAAATTCAAAGCCGTCTAGCCCCATTGGATTTTCAAATAAATCAGCCATCACTCTCTCCTTTTCTTATATAGGGGATGGAATAAAGAATACCATCCAAACGCAGAGTAATTTATCAGCTAAAATGGCGTATTATCTGTCTATTGTAGATGGTATATTTCAAAAAATAGGTTGAATTTTGCGAAATAACAGAGGATTGAGGCGGAATGGACCACATTAGGCTGGACAGGTACGAAACACGTATATTAGAGACATTGCAGGAGTTTGGACGCATTTCAAATGTTGAGCTGGCGAAAAAGGTGGGGTTATCGGACTCCCCTAGTTTACGAAAAACTAAGCACCTCGAAGACACAGGTATCATTGAAGGGTATCGAGCAATCGTAAACCCCAAAAAAGTGGGTTGTCATATTTCGGCGCTCGTGATGATAAACCTCGACCAGAATGTCGTGCAGACCGAAGACTTTTTTAATCAAATTAAGTCCGAAAAAAGAGTCATTGAGTGCTTGGCGATTACCGGCTCTGCCGATGTCATGTTAAAAGTGGTGGCTAAAGACATTGAAGACCTGACGGCACTAACCTTTGATGGCTTACTTAGACATCCCTGTGTGAAGGATATTTCATCATGTGTTGTGCTCAAGGAAATAAAAAAGCACTCACCCATGCCTATATTGTCATAATACGGGCCAGATAATTGAGCTGGGCAATCACCTGGCGCGTCAACTCGAGGCGCATTGAGTGCTAAGTACTAAAGGGCAAGACAGGTCGATGTATGGAGCACGCAAAAAAAGCATGCTTATAGCCAATCAGTGATGGCTTTTTTACAGGCCTACCACTCGGAATTTAATCATATGCGTCGCATATGGTGTGTGTCCTTGAGGTATTTCCATTTAGTGAATTTTGTTCATAATACAAATCGTTTTTTGTAAAGACGACACTGTTTTTTGAATATTCATTCTGCTAATAGGTTAAAAATAATATTTTTCGATGCCTAATTTTCTCTAATGAATGTTTTATAGAATAATTGCTTAGCCTAGCATTCACAGTAGCTGCATAGAAGTTGTGTATTGGGCGAGTACCGATATAAGGCAATGTAAACTTGCAGTTTGTTGAATAACATATTTAGGACGTGTTCTTGCATAAGGTGTTCATATCTAATGTGGGTTAGGTTCAAAAAGGGTATCTAACCAAGTTTACTTTTAAGGGATCATATGAACAGCAGACGCTTGGCCAAGCGCACGTTTATTCAAGCCAGTACCACTACCATTGTTTTCCTTATCGCCTGGTTGGCTGTCAATAACGGCAAGATTTTGCTTACCTGTTTTGGAGGAATATTGATTGCGGTATTATTTCGCAGTTCTGCTAGTTGGATCGGCAATAAAATCGGTGTTCAGTCCAAATTTTTGCTACCCGTTACTATCATTGTGCCTTTTGTCTTACTCGGTCTTTTTTTAGCTTACACCGCGCCCAAAATCTCAGCTCAGGGAAGCGAGCTGATGGAACGTTTGCCCCAGGCTGTCAGTTATATTAAAGAGCAATTATCAGGGCTTCCTTGGGGAGCAAAAGTCACGGATAGTCTGACCAACTTAAGCTCATCTGATTCAGAAGTTAGTACCATAATAACTGCCATCTCCAGTGTTTTTTCGTCTACGGTGAATGGCTTTGGCAGCGTTGTTTTTGCATTTTTCCTTGGTTTATTTCTAGCGGTAAATCCTGACTGGTATATTAGGGGGACCGTTACCCTTGTACCGCCCGCACGTCGTGAAAGGACACGCGAGGTATTAAGTGCATGTGGTACTGCATTATCGGGTTGGCTGGTGGCTAAAATCGCGTCCATGGTGTTAGTGGGCATTTTGACTACGGTAGGTTTATGGGCGCTGGGTACTGACCTTGCCTTAGTGTTGGGGATTATTGCTGCATTACTGTCATTCATACCCAATTTGGGCCCAATAATTGGTTTTATACCTGCGGCTATGGTGAGTGTGATCAGTGGACTTGATGCTCTTTTGTACGTCTTGATCTTGTATGTCGCGGTGCAGATGATTGAAAGCTACCTGTTAACCCCTATGTTACAGGCCGAGTTAGCGGATCTGCCTCCGGCCCTCACCTTATTCGTTCAGGTCGCGTTAGGGGCTATGGTGGGGATGATTGGCATTTTGCTCGCCGCGCCGCTTTGCGTCGCTGCTATGGTCATCATCAACAAGCTATATGTGGAAGATATTTTAGAGGCGTCACCGGAAAATGAGCAGGTATGCTAGCGCAACCATGTTGATGGCGGATAACAGCAGTAAGCTAATCTAATAAACGAATTAACACGGCATTTGGTGCTTTTAGTACGTCTAAGTTTGCCTGTAGTAATTGGTTAGTTAGTGACGGCTTATTACTCAGAATCAAAACGAAGCCACATGCAGAGACGCTTTTGCGATTTAATCAGTCATTAGTCCGCTGGATCACAGAGTCTTGCATGAGACAAGATAAAGGTAGCTCGTGAGTAAATCTAAATTGTCCATTAAGTTAGATCGATTCGAATAACTGGTTATGGATGGTAAGTTTTCCTGTGGAGCTGAATTATCACATTGATAACCGAGCAATGTAGATTAATGCGCGAGCGTTAGGCAGTACCAGCAAGGCTAAAAATGTCGCACAATTCATACGAAATAACACATTTACACATCGCTATTTACGCTTTGCAGGGCAATAAGAGCGGCACTTTGCCGTGGGCGTCAAAAAATTGTCAATCTGCTGTTAGTTTCATTTCCTGAAGTTGAGTCTATTTGCTAAAGTGGCGTCCAGATTTTGTACTTTTGATTATCTCTTGTGTGCTTTAGGCATAAAATAAGAGGTGAGTTACAGGGTATGTTGGTTTTTTTAAGTCGGTTAAGGTTGCCCAATGGCAAATGTGTGTTTTCAGATGAAAGGCACCGCTTTTACTGCGGTGGTTATGGATCTTTACGATTATTCTGCGGAGCTATTTGTTGCACAATTGAAGCAAAAAATAGCTACCGCACCACAGTTTTTTAATGCTTCTCCGCTTGTGCTTAATCTCGCACCTTTTGAAGGTGAGCTTAAAGATGAGCAGTTAGAGCAAATTGTTGCCGCTTGTCGAGAGATGGGATTACAGCCGATTGCATGCCGAGGCGCTGGGATTGAGTTGAAATATACTGTTATGGGCTTAGGTCTTGCATCCTTGCCTTCGGCTAAGACTCGTAGTACTGATATTCAGGCTGAGCCTGCTCAGTCAAAGGCCGCTCACGTTAAGGCGAGTCCGTTAGCTGGAAATAAAGAGCCTGCTTTTCGCCCCAGTAAGGTGATCACTAAACCTGTGCGCTCTGGCCAGCAGGTTTATGCTGAAGGCTGTGATTTAATTGTTATGGCTGCTGTGAGTCAAGGTGCTGAGGTATTAGCGGATGGGCATATTCATATTTATGGCCCGTTGCGTGGTCGTGCTTTAGCTGGCGTAAAGGGCGATACCAATGCGCGGGTTTTCTGCCGGCAGATGGAAGCTGAGCTGGTCTCTATTGCCGGCTATTTTGTTTTAAATGAAAAGCTGCGTGAACTTTGTTGGAAAGAAGCGGCGCATGCGTTTTTAGAGGGTGAGTCCATTCAGGTTAGTGCCATTTAGCGTGACACAAGGTGTGCGTAAAAGCGTTGATCAATGGGTTTATCGATACAGTTAATGAGGGATTTAAGTGGCTAAAATTATAGTAGTGACGTCCGGTAAAGGTGGCGTGGGTAAAACAACGACGAGTGCAGCAATCGCAACTGGCTTAGCGTTACGTGGTTTTAAAACAGTCGTAATCGACTTTGATGTGGGTTTACGCAACCTTGATTTGATCATGGGCTGTGAGCGCCGCGTCGTGTATGACTTCGTAAATGTTATCAAGAAAGAAGCCACTCTGAATCAGGCGATGATTAAAGATAAACGCACGCCAGGTCTGTACATTCTGCCAGCGTCGCAAACACGTGATAAAGATGCGCTAACCATGGAAGGCGTACAAACGGTTTTGGATAATCTGTCTAAGGATTTTGAATATATCATTTGTGACTCACCAGCCGGTATCGAGCAGGGTGCACAGATGGCACTGTATTTTGCTGATGAAGCGATTGTTGTAACTAACCCGGAGGTCTCTTCGGTACGTGACTCTGACCGCATTATTGGGATCTTGCAAAGTAAATCACTCAAAGCGGAGCAGGGCGGCACGGTTAAAGAACATTTGTTATTAACCCGTTATAACCCTGAACGTGTTGCTGCTGCTGAAATGTTAAGTGTGGCCGATGTGGAAGACATTTTGGCTGTGCCACTATTGGGCGTAATCCCTGAGTCTGAAGCGGTACTAAAAGCGTCGAACCAAGGCGCACCGGTTATTTTGGATCAAGAGTCTCAAGCTGGCCAAGCGTATCTTGATGCTGTATCGCGTTTGTTAGGCGAAGAAGTTGAGCATCGTTTTCTTGATGTACAGAAAAAAGGATTTCTGAAGCGATTACTAGGAGGAAAATAGTGAGCATTTTTAATTACTTTCTCAAGAAAGAAAAAAAGAGTTCTGCATCAACCGCTAAAGAACGCTTGCAGATCATCGTTGCCCACGAACGCAGTAAAAGACAGCAGCCGGATTACCTGCCGTTAATGCAGAAGGAAATCATGGATGTTATTCGCAAATACGTGAATATCGATGAAGATCAAGTAACCGTTCAGCTAGACAACAATGATGATTGTTCCGTATTGGAATTGAACATTACCTTGCCTGAGTAAATCAGGATGTGAAAAGAGGGAGTGGGTAGAATATAAAACTCACGCCCTTCTTTACCTTTTTAACGTGGTAAAACCTATTGCTATGATTAACCTAAGTCATAGATATTGAAACGCTATTCTCCTGACTTTTGAGCCTATTTAAAGCCAACTTGTTTCTGCAAAATCTAGCCATTTCTATGGATAACCCATGGCGCCGGGCATCGCATACTTCCCCAGCCGTAAACCAACCAGCGATTTCGTTCGTGGGTAAACTTGAACTATTAACGCGGTAAAAGTTGCGTAACATAATCTGAGTAAACGTGAAATATTCTCTGGGTGAGGCGGCCGTGAAAAGGGCGACTTTAACCACTTTAAATATATTTATTTACAGTAGTTTCTCTTAGCGGAAAAGCTATTTTTGTCTGTCTCCCTCTCAATTATCAAGGCGTAGACAATTTATTCGCCAGCGAGTATGAAAAATCGCTAACAAGGTTTACGTAATAAAATGCAGGCAAGTTGTTAGCCTGTAAACCACTCTTTAGGGTCAAGTAAGTAACACTGTTTGAATTGTTCATACAACTTGGGATGGCGATGGGCAAGTTGATGTGGCTTTTCGAAAAAGGTTTCTGTTACCACGGCAAAAAACTCAGCGGGGGATGTGGCCCCATAACTATCAATCACATCGTCGGCCCCATCGGCGAGTTTTTGCTGTTGCAGTATAAATTCAGCATTTAGCACTTCTGACCACTGTTTATATTGCTCAGGGGTGGGCAAAAGTGGCAAACCATCCATCGCGGCATTTTCTTCATCTAATTTATGGGCAAACTCATGCATAACCACATTGTGTCCGTCGCGACTGTCACGTGCCCCTTGCAGCACGTGATCCCATGCCAAAATCACTGGACCCCGTTGCCATGATTCTCCTGCACGGGTACTGGTCGCGGTCACCTGCAACATACCGTCTCTGTGCGTGCTATTTGCCACATAAGTTTCTGGATAAACCAAAATACTGCGAAAACCGGGGTAGTAATTGCCAGGGCGATTGAGAATTAACAAGCAAGCCTGTGCAGCAATCAACACACGAACCGTATCGGTTACTGCGAAATCACCACGGCCGATAATGTCTTTTTCGGCTAAAAAGACCTGCATATGTCCTGTTAATCTACGCTGCAAATCGCTGGGTAAGCGTGAATACAAAGGAAATTTAGTCTGTAATATATGAACATACTCGTCAGGCAATGGCTGAGCTTGCAGTTTGATACGCTTTAACTCACGTGATTTTATCTTGCGCTTATCGAAATAAAACCACCCCAGCATAATCAAAATAGGCAAACTCAGTAAAAAGTAAATCAGGTTTTGGCGCATAGCGACTCTGTTGGTGAGGTGACGTCAGCTTCCAGTTTAGCAAGTAATGATCCTCGCGGCTTGAACAAGTTATCATTATATAAGCTTATGAATAATAGTTAAAAAAGATCAGTTCGCGCTTGATGTTAAGGTTGCTTGGTACATCATGACGCAATAGCGCAATAGCGCAATAGCGCAATAGCGCAATAGCGCAACGTCGTTTTAACTGCGCCAATGAAGAAATCCAAGTCTGCTTTACGTTGTGTATCAATGACGTGCACAATTTTTAGTTGATAGGCGCTTTCCATATCCGCCAAAGTTAAGCGTAAATAATTGACAAAATAAATAGTCTCTATAACAGGTTCTGATTTGTGGTTTACTTAGATTTGCTTGCTTTTTATGTCATTTATCGACGATAAGTCACAATTTCCTGCAAGGTTTTCATTCTAACGTTTTAAGCACTTATTTCTTTTAAATCCAAGGTTGATGGGCCTGATTTACGTGCTATCTCCATTTATTCGATTTGCCTCGTTCAATATAATTTACCTCGATGATTTACCTTAATTTAAGAGATGAAAGTATATGACTGCTTTAGAGACTGATACGTCGATTACTGACCATAAAAGCCCGCCGCTAATATTAAATGCACAGCAAGTTAAGGCGTTAATACCGCGAATCGATGTGGTTAGCGTACTAAAAAAGACTTTTCTGTCGTTGGCTCATGGTAAATCGGTGCAGCCTGCGCAAACTCTCACATTGTTGCCTGAAAATGCCGGCGATTTCATTACATACTCTGGTGCCATTAGCGAGTTGGAAGTGTTTGGCGCCAAGTTATCACCCTATATAGTGTCTACAGGTAAACCGCTTATCACAGCGTGGACATATCTCATGTCTTTGCGCACGGGGCAGCCCTTATTATGCTGCGATTCCGCAGAGTTGACCGTAGAGCGCACCGCTGGAGTGACGGCTTTGGCGGTGGATACATTAGCTAAATCAGATAGTGATATTTTATGCATTGTCGGCAGTGGCCAAGTGGCGTTGGCACACTTACAACACGTGCTAACAGTGAGAAAATGGCAGGATATTCGGGTTTTTTCTCCTAATTTAGCGATGGATATGGATAGACAACAGTCATTCAAAGCTATTTATCCGTCAATCTCAATCGTTCATACCGTTGAAGACGCTACCGATGGCGCGCACGTTATTATGCTGTGTACCTCGTCAGGCACTCCGGTGCTGGACACTAGTACCTTACAAGCGGGTGTGTTGGTGACTTCTATCAGTACCAACGCTGCCGAGGCACATGAAGTGTCTCCGGCGCTGTTAAGTGTATCTGATGTGTATTGTGATTATAAAGATACAGCCCCTTATTCAGCAGGTGAAATGCAAATAGCTATTAAACAAGGTAGTTGGGCTGTTGATAAATTAAAGGGGGATTTACCCAGTTTGATGGCACGCAGTTGTGCATTACCTGCTTATGATAAGCCTGTCTTTTTCCGTTCAATCGGTTTGGGTTTAGAAGATGTCGCCATTGCTTACAGTCTATGGGTATTAGCACAGACACAGGGTTAAGTTGATGGTTCGGAATGTGGAGAATAGAACAATATGAAAATTAAAGAGTTTGGTGTCGAAATGTGGATGAATGAATACGAAAATAACTGTATTTATAATCTAGCAGAAACCTGTGTTGAATCACTTACCGTAGAAGAGCTACTCGATATATCGGGCAAGAAAGCGTCAATATTGGATGAGTTACTGCCAATGAAAATGACGTACGGCGCAATTGAAGGTTCGCAGCAGTTACGTAATCTTGTAGCAGGGTTATACCGCCACCAGAATGAAGAAAATGTATTGATTACCCATGGTGCTATTGGGGCAAATGCCTTGGTCCATTCTACAGTTGTATCGCCAGGCGATAGGGTTATATCCGTTCTACCTACTTATCAACAGCATTACTCGATACCTGAGAGTCTTGGTGCTGATGTGAAGATTTTAAAATTAAGTGAAGATAATCAATTTTTACCGAATATTGCTGAGTTGAAAGCCTTGGTGAATGCTAAAACGAGTCTGATCTGTATTAACAATCCAAATAATCCTACTGGCTCATTAATGGACGAAGCTCTCTTAATGGAGATTGTCGAAATAGCGCGCTCATGTGATGCCTACCTACTGTGCGACGAAGTATATCGAGGAATTGATCAAGAAGGTGATGGGTTTACTGCCTCAGTGGCAGATTTATACGAGAAAGGTATTAGTACCGGAAGCATGTCGAAGTCATTTTCGTTAGCTGGTTTGCGCTTAGGCTGGATCGTTGGGGGGACGGCTGTGCTCAAAGACGTGTGCATTCACCGAGATTACAACACTATTAGCGTGGGGCTTATTAATGATTACTTATCTTGCATTGCGCTTGAAAATAGCGAGGCCATTTTACAACGTAGTCGTTTGATTACTCGTACCAACTTGGCGTTACTTGATCAGTGGGTACAAGGTGAACCTTTGATTAGCTATGTTAAGCCTAAGGCAGCGACGGTGGCATTGTTAAAATATGAACTTGATATGAAATCACGTGATTTTTGTGTTGGCTTGTTGGAATCTAAAGGGGTTATGTTCACTCCAGGTAGTGCTCTAGATATGGAAGGATATGTGCGAGTCGGTTTTGCGAATAACCCTGAAACAATGAAAATGGGTTTGGCTAAGGTATCTGAATTTTTAGCGGAACAAAGCCTTCAATAATAGTGTTGTGCCTTTCTATCGGCTATTTTCTGCTGAGCCGACACTCATGTTTTAGTGGCCAGCGGGGAGGAAGGCGCAAACTCTTGGTTCACTTTAAATACTTTATGTTAATACTGTCGCGTTTGATAGGTATAGTAACGTTGATAATCATAGAGCTTTTAATGTGGAATATTATGGATGCGATCAATAAAATCATCATAAAAAAGTTACACGATAATTCGCGGATGCCTATTAGCGAGCTTTCTAGGCAAGTGCACTTATCAGCTCCAGCAGTTAAAGAGCGTATTCAAAAACTTGAAGAGCAGGGGGTTATTACCCAGTACACGGTGAAAACTGATGCAGAAAAACTTGGTTTTGCCATTACAGGGTTTGTGTACGCTGATGTTTTTGTGGGTAAAGAACAAGCATTTATTGCTGCGTTAAAAGGTCGCTCAGCAGTAACAGATTGTTTTAATGTAACGGGCGAAAAAGCATTTATTTTTAAAATTTGCGTTAAAAATATGTCACAGCTTGATGAAATATTAGAGAGCATTTCACATGTATGTAAAACGGACACCTCATTAGTACTCAATACCGCGATTAACTCGCGCTTACCCGATTTATAAAGCGGATAAGCAGTCAAAAGCCCAGCAGAATGAGTGCTAGGCTAGGCTAGTATGTACTTACCTATTATTTTTTTGCGCGATCAGCAAAAGTTTTAATATTGATCTCCGCGACCTTTTCCCATGCTTCGTTGGGCACTAATACTGACATAGCGTAGTGGGCTATTTTCCAATTGCCGTCGTCATTGATAAGCACGCCTGTGCCACGAAAGCGGCCCCATTTTTCAGAGACAGTTATTTCGTCGAACCAAGCGATGTTCTGTTCAGTTGAAAAATTGATGTTGCGCTCGACTGATTTATACGTCCAGCCAGTGCCGCCCGCAAAGCGCTCTGCAACGTATTTGTCCAACGACTCAGGGCGCGACCAGCGTTCCCAATCATCGGTACCCATAAATACGCCAGTGTCGGTGAACGAACCGAGGTACTCGGCTAAGTCGGCTTGGCTAGCTGCTTCGTGTAAGCCATCAATTACTTGGTTTACAGCTTGTGTCGCTTCAGTTTTTGTTTGGGCAAATGTACTAAGTGAGCAAAAAAGCCCGATCGTGATGATGATTAGATATATTTTTTTCATCAGTAACTCCATTGACGACGTGTGAATATGTTTTGAAATTTTTCATTTAAATTAATAAAAGATAACAAGGCAGGCGTTTGTGTTTACTGCCTTGTATCTTTGGTTCATTGATAGAAGGTAATGCCCAGGGTTAGAAACCGCCTCTGAACGTCATGCCAATCGTACGCGGTGTAACGCGGATGCTGGCTGGTGGATCAAACGGTGGGCGACCAATAGCACGGACCACGCCGTCGTCATCAAACATGTTGTTGGCAAATAACGATATTTCGTAGCCTGAAAAACGAATACCTACGCGCATATTAGCCAGCGTGTAGGCATCCATTTTACGGTAGTTGGAATTCTGCTCACTGAACTCTGTTGAGCGATCATCTGTGTACTGCACATTCACCCAACCGAAGCCTTCTAGGTCTTGGTTTAGCTGCATGGAATATTCAGCCGAGGTGGTGAACGATATTTCAGGTACGAATGGGGCGGCATCGCCTTTTTGTGCGTCTAGGTTAGGCACATCGGCATCAAGGGAAGTGTTGATGTAAGCACCACCAGCAGAAAGAACGAGTCCGTCAGTGGGTTTAATCGTCACTTCAAGTTCGACCCCTTTGCTGGTGGCATCACCGACATTCTCTTTAAAGCCAAAACCACATTCAAAACTACGACTGGTTTGCATATCAGTCCAGTCGATATGGAAGTAGGTTGCGTTATAACTAACGGTACCTTTTGAATCACTGCCTTTTACCCCGACTTCGTAGTTCCAGATTTCATCTGGATCGAAGAAGCGAGTATCACCACCGTCACGTTCAACTTGAGCGAGTTCATCAGCACAAACTGAAGCAGGAATAGCACCATTTATACCACCATAGCGGAAGCCTTTTGCGGCTTGGGCGTACAGTAAGTTGTCTCGGTTTAAGTGGTAAGACACGTTTAGTTTGGGGTTAAAGCCATCGACGCTGCCTTTGGGGCGCTCATCACTGTTGGCTTCACCGTTGAATAGGCCAGACTGATAAAACGCAATTTCTTGTTCCCAATTGAAATAGCGTAAACCACCTGTGATGGAGAAGTCACCGATATCGTAGTACACCTCACCGAAAAAGGCGTAAGTCTTGACGGTTAAGTCATCAAAGCCGTAAAACAAGTGATCGTCCGGGGCGCCAAAAGCGGAAGAGGGCACACCTAATATGGCGTCAGCACCAGGTACGGGGAAGGTATTTTCATAAAATACGTCTTTTTTGTCAGCATAGGCACCAATGGTCCATTGCACATCACTGTCGGTGGTTGAGGCTAAGCGCAACTCTTGCACGAATACCTCTGAGTCGGTCAAATCGACTAATTCATGGGGAGTAATGCCCGGCGGTAAAGCGGATTCGAACAATAAGTCCAATGAGCGAGGGTTAACAATCGAACGGTCAAAATAAGAAGTAGAGCTGACCAGCTCAGCCCAATCGAGATCGTACGTAAGGGTGACGTTCGCGATATCCATAGTATCGTCGTAGCCGTCAAAAGAGGGATAGTCACGGACGAATAAAGGCGTAGAGTCGATATCAACCGGACGTCCATTGTCTGAGTAATCATGGTGTAAATAGCTGAAGTCGATGCTCAGTTCATTGGTGGGAATGTATAAAGCTGATATTTTGGCGCCCTTTGACATACCGGTATTGAGGTCTTTTTCTCCGGTAAGGCTGTTATCAATATAACCACCATTGTCTAGGTAATAACCACTGATGCGTACGGCTAATTCGTTTTCAATAATGGGTACGTTGACTAACGCTTTTACCGATGAGTTTTGGCTGCCATGTTCAATTTTCGATGCACTGAGTTCGTATTTGCCTTCAAACTCAGTCAGGTTCGGGTCGTTTGATACTAGTCGCACGGTTCCCGTCATGGAGCCTGCACCGAATAATGTCCCTTGTGGTCCACGAAGTACTTCGACTCGCTTGAGATCAAACAAGGCTAATTCTGGGTTCATACCGCCCATTGAAATCGGGATTTCATCTAGGTAGATGCCAACTGTCTCTTGGTTTTGCGTGTCGTTGTCATTACCACCGCCGTTTGCCACGCCACGAATAGACAAGCGTGTGCGCCCTGGACCATTTTGATAAGCGGTTAAACTTGGCACTACACCCAATAAATCAGTGAAATCGCTGGCGCCTAAGTTGTTGATCAGGTCTTCGCTGACCACATTAATGCTAATAGGCACGTCATTCATTGATTCTGAACGTTTACGCGAGGTAACGATTACGCGCTCATATTGCGTGCTTTCTTCTACTGCTGGCGCATTCGTTTCTTGTGCTTCTAGAGCGGTAGAGCCAATAACTGAGGCCACAAGCAACGCGATGCGTGATGGGGTGAATGCTAGCGCATTCCGAGTTTTATAGGTGTGACTCAATGTGTGTGTCTTGTCCATGGTGTGATCCCTTTTATTGGTCAAAGTTACGCAACGTCTATTGCTTTTATGGTGAAAAAACTAAACCCGTGTTGTGAAGCTAACGTTTTTATTTCCATAATACGGTCATTTTCAAAGCTAGTTTCGACCTGTTTGATACACACTGCAATCACTTATTTTGCTGGTTCGACCTTAGCAAACCTAATGCTCACGCGGCTTTGGCCTCATAAATTACCCGAATTTATTATTCTTTTCATATCACATTTGTGGTGCATTTCTATTCCAGTTGGTGCAACCCAGCTAAGTGGGCACATAGTGTGTTGTGCAGTGATATCCCCCGATTCTATTAAATTTTACTCGTCAGATATGTGGTCAACGGCAGTAAAAACGGGAAAACATACTGTTAGCCGTTTTCTGAACGTGCTCATTGCGCAAAATTGGTACGTTTATTGTGATGTGTCTGGTTAATCCTCAGAGAAGGACGTTCACCGAACAGGCAATTTTCAGTGTAATCAGATTAGGAACCACCACTATGAAAACAACTAACACATCACTTCGTCGCACGTTACTTAGCGTGTCCATTGCCAGCTTGTTTGCGGTCACACCTGGCTTTGCTCAGCAAACCAGTCATTTGGGGGCTGAGGAGCCAGCGGAAAAAATTCAAGTCATGGGCCGTCGAATATCAGAAACAGAAGTGGCGATAGGCACCGATGAGGTGACGAATACCTTAGCTGTGACTCGTGAAGCACTGCTATCTGCGCCGGGCGGTATTTCAGGTTTGAAGATGCTCGAAAGCCTACCAGGTTTTAACGTACAAACTGATGGGGCGTTAGGTTTGTATGAGTTCGGTAACTCGGTGAATGTAAGGGCATTTAATTTAAGCCAGATGGGCTTTGTTTTAAATGGCGTGCCAATGGGGCGCTCTGATGCATTTGGCGGCAGCCCTATATTTCGCTACGTGGATAACGAAAATCTAGCATCAGTGGTTGCCTCTCCCGGCGCTGGGGATGTATCAGCGCCAAGTTACTCAACATTGGGCCCGATTGCTTCTTATTACTCGGTTGACCCATCAGATCAAATGGGCGGTATGGTGTCGTTGACCATTGGCGATGACGATTTACAACGTTCGTTTGTTAAACTAGAAACAGGTGATTTAAACGGATTCAGAGCATTTATCAGTCGCTCTAAAACTGACAGCGAATTATGGCGAGGGCCGGGCACTATTGATCGTGAGCATATTGAAGGCAAAGCTGTGTATACCTTCAGCGCTGAAACCTCGTTAGCGTTTAGCTATGTAGCAAATGATTTTTTTGATTATGATTCCCCGTCTGCCACCGCCGCGACCTTCGCAGATAACTATTATTATAGTTATGCCGATTCAATACCTGAGGGCTGTATTTCTGCTCAACCCGAGGTGTACGATTTTAATCAAGACGGTAGCATAGACCAAACTGACTTTACCCCGGTTTTTACCGGCAGTAATTGCACCAGTTATTATGAAGATCGAATCAATGTACGTGATGACAAGTTATATTCGTTGCAACTTGATACTTACCTGACAGACAACTTGCAGTTTACCGGTACCTATTATTTAGAAGATAAAGAGGGTTATGGCGTATCACCTGATACATACAGCAACACGCTAGGAATTTATGAAAGGCAAGCTGCTGCGGGTTTAGATGTGGTGCATCCTCGCGGAGTGCAATATGGCTTGTCGTCTGTAGGTGGTGACCGTAAGGGGTTTGTGGCTGACTTTAGCCTTGAGCTTGAAAACAATCACATCGAATTTGGTGGCTGGCGTGAAAAAGACACCTATAACCGCACTCAGCTGCGCCTGAATAAAACCGCCGGCAGTGCTGATGGCGATATACTGCAAGACGAAGTCGCATATTATCGCCGTGACTACAGGTCGGTACGTGAGACGACCCAGCTGTATATTAAAGACACCATCAGTTTATTAGACGATGATTTAAAACTGCAAGTCGGCGTGAAGTCATTGAATGTGGATTATTCCTTGGATGGTTTCCGCGATTACAACGATTACGAAATTAATGGTGAAGCAGGTTATGGCCCGCAATCCGTTGGTGGTAAATTCAGTAACCACTTTTTACCTTCATTAGGCGCCGTATATACGCTCAGTGATACAGACCAAATCTTTGCCTCATACTCACAAAACTATGCATTGCCTAGTGGAACGGATGATATTTACGACAATGCAGTGAGCTTTGAACCGGATACGCCCGAAGGCGAAGAAGCAGATAACTACGAGCTGGGGTATCGTAGCAACCATGAAACCTTTAACGCCGCTTTGGCATTATTTTATACACGCTTCGACAATCGTTTATTTGCCAGCAACGTACTTAACCCTGCTACGCAGCAACCTGAAAGTTTCTATATTAACGGTGGTGCGTCACAAGCCTACGGCTTTGAATTAACGGGTGTTTATCAGCCTGAAACATTTAATAAAACCCTCTATTTAAATGCCAATATTTCCTACAAGCACGCATCATTAATAGACGGTTTTGGCAGTAACCCAGAAGGGAGTCGCTTAGCTGATAGTCCTGATTGGCTCATGACGGGGGGCATAACCTATGAGCCAACCGAGTGGATAGTGGCGAACGTTTCGGCTAAATATACCAGTAGCCGTTTTACCGATTATGCGGAAACCTACGAAATGGATAGTTACACCGTAGTCAGTGCATATGTTGATTTAGGTGGTATAAATCCTTTTGGCATGCCTGAAAATGTGAGTTTGCGTTTCAATGTGGATAACCTTTTTGATAAAGAAGTGTTGTCATTCGCTTTTGTCGACTCGGCGTTTTATCGTCCACTTAGTCCGCGTAATTTCCAAGCTTCCTTAACGGTGGCGTTTTAAATAATATGGGAAAACATATGTATAAACTGAATAACAAGTTCGCCTCTGTTGCTCTGGGGTTATTAGTCTGGCAGTCAGCTAGTGCGGTTACTTTAGAAGAAGCAACCAGCATACAGCGGGAGCTTGTCACCCTGGACTCGCACCTAGATACACCTGCAAATTTAGTCGTGCCTGGCTTTGATATTTTAGAACGTCATTCTTATGGTCACGATTTTTCACAGGTCGATGTACCTCGCATGCAAGAGGGGGCATTAGATGGTGGTTTTTGGGCTATTTACAGCCCTCAAGGTCCATTGACTAAAGAAGGTTACGAGCAAAGCCGTGATACAGCGTTATTACGGGCATTAGCTATTCGCACTATGGTTACCGCGCATCCAGACGTGTTTACCTTTGCCACTGAAGCAAGCGAAGCGAGTGAGATAAAAAAGAGCGCTAAACACATCGTCTATATGAGTATGGAAAACGCATATCCACTGGGTACGGATATCAGCTTACTTGATACCTTCTATAAGTTTGGTTTACGCATGGTGGGACCAGTGCATTTTAAAAATAACCAGTTTGGTGATAGTTCAACGGATCCTGATGGCACTAAGTGGGACGGTTTATCCCCTTTAGGTGAAAAACTCGTCGTTGAGGCGAATCGGCTCGGTATTGTATTAGACGGTTCACATGCTCATGATGAAACGGTCAAAGGCATGATCCGCCTGTCGAAAACGCCTATTATTCTGTCTCACACGGGCAGTAAAGCCATCTATGACCACCCGCGTAATGTTGATGATGCACTGCTTAAAACGCTCGCTGCCTCCGGTGGGGTGATTCAAATGAATGCGTACAGCGAATATCTCGCAGCGTTGCCTGCTGATCCTGAGCGTAAAGAGGCCTTTAAAGGCTTAATGGCGCTGGTGAAAAACGGTAGCGAGCGGGAAATTATTTTACAGAAGCGTCGTGAGATTGAACATGAGCATCCAGGGGTAAAAGCCTCTTTCGATGTGTATATGCAACACTTTTTACACGTCTTGAACGTGGTTGGGCCTGAGCATGTGGGTATTGGTGCGGATTGGGATGGCGGCGGTGGGGTCGATGGTATGATGGATGTGGTTAATTTGCCGATGATCACCCAGCGATTATTAGATGAGGGCTACAGTAAAAAAGATTTAGCGAATATCTGGGCAGGTAACGCATTACGGGTGTTACAACAAGCGCAGGACTACGCGGTTAGCTTAAAAGCGAAGCAATAAATTTAAATCTGCGTAATGAATAAACACTCGCCCTTGTGTGTACATAGGGCGAGTGCGTGAAAATTGCGCATATCGCTTAACCGCAACAATTAGAAATAAACAGCATAGGAAACGTTCAAAAAATCCACCCCTGGATTGCGGTCGTTTAAACCACCGTTTGAATAGTGCATATAACGTAGTGCTATGGACTGATTCATGTTGTCTCCAAAGTCAGTGGCTAGGCCAAAGCGGTCTTCAAATTGGTAATGCGAACCAATATCTTTACCTGCAAAACGGGTGTCATCGACTAGGGATACACCTATACCAAACTCCCATCTAAGAGGGTACTTATTGGCTATGGTGGCGAACTGCTTAGAAAATACCGGTGAAATGGCCATGGCATAATTGGTTTCGTGGCGATTTTGTGCGCCGACTTCCCAAAAATTAACACTGACTTCCCAGTACACATCTAAATTTCCCAACCATTTAATTTCAGTCAGTTGTGTGGCGTAAGGTCGATAGGCCAATCTGACCCCTTGTATGTCGTCCGACCCGAGCAGGTAATCGACGGCGATACCTTGTTTTGCCGCTTGTGCGGTTGGTGTAATAAAGTAGCTGCCCAACAGGGCAATAATAATCAATAAAGTGCGCATGTGTGTGTCTCTATAAGTGAATGTGCGGTTACTATACATGGACTCTTTTACTATTTATTGGCTTTATTTTGTCATTAAATAGACTTTACCGTTCGGTTTTATAGAACTGTTTGGTGTTTTAATAGCTTTTACGATTTTAATAAACAAATAATTGTATTTTTGGTTATATTTGTTTACGCCCTAAACATTATCTTTACATTGCTGGTGAGGGCATGGTTTGGCGCTGTGCGTCGGCGTATTGATTTGTGGTTTTGGGTAGACGTGTATGTGTATGCGTATGCGGCCTGATGGACTCGCTTGATAAACAGGAGGGGGTAGTTGATGAAACTCAGTAGTAGCGAACAGGAGAAAATGGCACTTGAACATCAGGCTGCAAAAATTTTTATGGCGGCTTATGAACATGATAGCGGGCTCGAAATTCGACATCTTTGGCACAATCGCCCGAGTAAGCCAGATGTATCATGCCGGCTAGAAGGTAAACGGCTAGATATGGAAATTGCGCATTTATACGGTACTGAGCTGGAAGCAAAACAGATCCTCGGACGTGATCTCAATGAAGGTACCTGTTTAGAGTTACGTAACCTCGATATCGTGACCCAACCTGACGAACGATTGCTAAAAGCGTTAAATCGCATACTTGCCAATAAATCTCAAAAGCAGTATCGCTCACAGCGAGTGTGGTTGGTTATTCGTAATGCGCATCCCGCATGGGACAGGGCACAAATCGAAGCTCTGCGCGATAAGATTGATGTGCCGCCGACTCATCCGTTTGAACAAATCTGGATGGTAGGTGATTGGGCAGGAGAAAGCGGTATCATTAAGCTGTTTCCCTGTGCTATACACTAATGTTTTTGCCTAATTTTGCAGCGTATTTCAATCCGTTTATGTTAGTTATCGTCGCTCGACAACTCATAGCCGAGCTCGCGCCATCTCAGTGTGCCTCCCGCTAGTGACGATACCTGTTTAAACCCCATATGTAACAATGATTCTGCCGCTAGTGCCGAGCGCGCCCCTGAACGGCAGTAAAGCAATATATTTTGCTGGGCTAGCCGCGCGGTAGGATCAGCTTTATTCGCACATATGGCCAAACCACTCAGTTTGGCTTCAAGCAGGCCACGAGGTATGAGGAGTGCCCCAGGCAGAACACCTGACTGGCATTCATCGGCTTCGCGTACATCGACTAATATAGGATATTTTTCCGGCATTTTTACGTATTCTTCGCACGTTACTTCTTTAATGGTCTGCCTGACTTGATCAATATACTGCGTATAATCTATTACTTTGTTTTGCATTGTCATTACCTCAATAAAATAAGTTCGCTAGCAGCCAAATAGCAACGACTACGATAAGAATGGAAAATCCACGTTTGAGTTTATGTTGATCAAGGCGTGAAGATATTGATTGCCCCGCCAAAACAGATGCAGCACCTACACCGGTCATCGTTAAAATAATCAGCCAGTTTAATTCAGGAGATTGTTCACTAAGCGCAATAGAGGCAAAAGCGGTGGCCGAGTTAATTACGATTAGAAGTAAACTATTTGATACCGCACTTTGCATATTTGCTCCGGCAAAAATAACCAGAGCAGGTACGATTAAGAAACCACCACCAACACCCACGACCCCCGTGATAAGTCCCACCGTTGCTGCTGCACTTAGCAGCGCCCAACTACTTGGTGATTTACCAGGTACAGGCGGTTTATCGGCAAGCATTTTTAACGCAACAACAGCCATAATCGCAACAAGTAGGACAGTTTGACTGCCCGGCGGCATCCATATGCCTAGCCGCGCCCCTAACGCTGCAAATGGTAAACTCACAATGCCAAAACTGGTAATTATGCGTTTGTCCAGAGCGCCGTTTCGATAAGCTCTTATACTGCCGACAGCGGCAATCATACCGATTATAATCATTGAGCTGGTTATGGCACTTTTCTCATCCAGACCTAGGAATAGAGTTAGCGCGGGAACGGTTAATATCGAGCCACCGGCACCGAGCAGCCCTAAGCTAAGGCCAATTAAACCAGCGCTTACTAGCAACATTAGATACATAAACTTGTACATACTTTAATTAATATCGTATATTTGCAATATACGATATTTGTGTATTAATAAGCAAGGAGTTAATTATGGCAGTTCACGTTAAAGGTTTTTTTCATGAAGGCACGGGGACCATTAGTTACATAGTGGTAGATAGTGAATACAAGCATGCTGTCATAATTGACAGTGTGTTAGATTTCGACCTTTCATCAGGAGAGGTTGGTGCGCAGTTTGCAAATAAACAATTAGCCTTTTTACAAGATAACGAATTGCAGTTAGATTGGATTTTAGATACTCACGCCCATGCCGATCATCTAAGTGCCGCTAACTATTTACGCTCTAAAACATCAGTTCAAACGGTTATCGGTGAAGGAATTAAAGCTGTTGAAGGTCGTTTTGCAAACGTATTTAACCTTGGTGGACTGACAACTGATTTATATCAAGCATTTGACCGATTATTAAAAGAAGGGGAATCTTTGGCGTTTGGCTCAGCCTCATTAACGTGTATGAGCACACCGGGGCATACCAGTGACAGTTTAAGTTACATCATTGAAGATAATGTGTTTGTCGGAGATACCTTATTTATGCCCGACGGTGGAACCGCACGATGCGATTTTCCAGGGGGAGACGCAGGTTTATTGTGGGATAGCATCAGTCGTATTCATCAATTACCTGCACATTACAAAATTTGGGTCTGCCATGATTATCAGCCCCAAGGCCGCGAGTTGCGTTATCAGACGACAGTAGGTGAGAGTCGTTCGTCAAATATTCATGTAAACTCCCAAATGGACAAAGCGCAATATGTGGCATTACGAAACACTCGGGATAAAACCCTTGCGGTGCCCAAATTATTGTACCCCTCCTTGCAGGTGAACTTGCAATCAGGCGTATTACCAGAGCCTGAGAGTAACGGTATGCGGTATATTAAAATTCCGTTAACGGATAACACCCATTAACTGGTGGTTATAAAGGAAATTTACTGGGTGCTCTTTCTACTTTTTTGCCTATTTCCTCTAGCCGTTTAAGATTATTGGGGGTCATTTGGCGACGAGAAAGTTCTTTTAAAAATTGAGCCGTATTAAGGCTTTGATATTTTGCCTCACCTGATTCGACTAAGCTTTGCAGTAAATTTAAGCTAAAAGCGACCTCCCGAGGGAAGAGTAAATAGGCTTGATAAAAGTCTTGTGTGGCTTTTTGATAATCGTGTTTTACATAATGTTCTAAGCCGGTCTTGTTCAGACTCATGGCTTCAGGCCTGCGCTCGCCGATGGTCTCTTCGCGCTTCACCACTATCATATTGGCAACGGTTGCTTCGTTGCCATCTTCAATTTGTTCTAAACGTGCTTTACACATGGCCAGTATTTCACTGGCTTTTACGTCATTTCCAATACCTTTCCAAGCGGAAATTGCATCGGTCATTTGCATTATGTCACTGCTGTCCATGTCGTCCATGCCTTCTCGATGCAATATTTCTGATGCTTTGTCGAGGTTGCCAGCCATCACCGCTGCTGCGGCATATAAAAAATCCCTTTTGATTACCAGTTTCTGGTCGAGGTTCTTGCGCCCAGCAGAACCGATTAAAAATTTGGCTACTTGCAGGGTTTTGTCTCGTTCGTTGGCATTTTTCCCTTCTGCTTCTTGTAAATAGCAGCGCGCTAAATCGAGGGATAATTCGTCAAAACGTTCACGGATCCCACGATTTGACTCACGCTTTTTTTCAAGTAACTGAATGGCTTCGCTATTGCGTTCTTGTGCTTGAAATATATAGGCTTTCAAACGTGCGGCGGAAACGGACATTTCCCCCTCGCGAATATTGTTTATGTGATCTTCTGCTTGGGCATAATGATTGTTGCCGATACAAATACGCGCCAACCACTCTCTGGCCTTGTCACTGGTGAGTTGAGTGTTAGTCAGCTCCAACAACATATCTTCGCTTTGCTGTATTTGACCGTCTAAGTACAAACTTTGAATTAAACCCCATTTTGCCCAAATGATCTTGTCTGAGCCACGTAAAACATCGCTATATACGCTAGCTGCTTCTTTAAAGCGCTTAACTTTGATCAACAAACGGGCTTGTAACTTGACCATTTGGCTGCGCATGCGGGGGCGGCTGTTACGCTCAAGCATGTAATGTAAATGATCCAGAGCGGGAGTGAATTCGTCGTTGTCCATTAGTTTAAATACCGGCATAAGATAATGATGAAAATTCAGACAGGCTGAAATGTTCTTTTCTATGCTTCGAATGGTGTATGGCTTGATGACCAACGCGTCGGGGTGAACATCGACAATTTGCCCGACTATCATTGGTAGACGATCTGAGGTAATAAAGATAATGCTGGTGGAGTTCTTCAGTAAGCCTTGCTCTTGTAGCTCTTGTACCACTTCTACGCCATTCTTGTTCTGGCCTAAATGATAATCCATTAGCAACAAATCGACACGGCGCAGTTTGGCGTGAGCTTTTAATTCCCGGCCATTACTGAAGCAGCCTATTTCGCTAAAGCCCATTCCCATCAAATGGTTGCGTAAATTAATACGTGCCATGCCGTTATCTTCCACAATGGCAACTTTAATATTGCTAAGAGACATGGCTTACCTTAGTTAGTCGTGTGTATTTTTGTTTCATAATCAAAAGCATAGCAACTGAAAAATCGATAGTAATCATATTTTATTAGCACTGGGCATATAGGCTTAGTGTGCTGAAATCTAACAAACATGTATACAGAAGTTGTCACTTTGTAGAATAAATATTTGAACTAACGTTAACGTAAAGGTAAGTTGTTTGATAATCTTGCTAACACTTCGTTAACAGTTTTGGTTTGCCGTTAAAATCAAAGCACTTTTATTAGGGCTATTTATGCAACACGTACCTTTACTTATCAACGGTGAGTTTATTTCATCTGAGTCACAGCAATTTATCGACGTGACTAATCCTGCAAACAATACTGTCATCGCTAAAGCACCTGTGGCCAGCGATGCTGAAGTCGACGCGGCCGTCGCTAGTGCCAAAGAGGCTTTTATTACTTGGCGTGAAGTGCCTGTCTCTGAGCGCGCCCGAGTAATGATGCGGTATCAGCAATTACTTAAAGAACATCATGACGAAATTGCCACTATTTTAAGCAGTGAAACAGGGAAAACTCTGGCCGATGCTAAAGGTGATGTGTGGCGTGGTATAGAAGTGGTTGAGCAAGCCATGAACGTGCCGGCTATGATGATGGGGGAGACAGCTGAAAACGTCGCCCGGGGCATAGATACCTACAGTTATATTCAGCCTTTGGGTGTGTGTTTGGGTATCACCCCGTTTAATTTCCCGGCGATGATCCCCTTGTGGATGTTTCCTATGGCCGTGGCATGTGGCAATACGTTTATTCTCAAACCGTCTGAACAAGATCCGCTAACACCTACACGTTTGGCTGAACTGTTCATTGAAGCAGGTGCGCCCAAAGGCGTGTTAAATGTTATTCACGGTGGTAAAGATCAAGTCAATAAACTGCTTAATCATGACGATGTGCGCGCGGTGTCTTTTGTGGGTTCTGTCCCTGTGGGACAGCATGTATATAAAACGGCCACCGATAATATGAAGCGTGCTCAGTGCTTTGCGGGTGCTAAAAACCACTCCGTCATTATGCCTGATGCGAATAAGCAGCAAGTGCTAAATAATTTGGTCGGTGCGTCTGTGGGCGCAGCTGGTCAGCGATGTATGGCTATTTCGGTTGCTGTGTTCGTAGGTGATGCTGGAGAGTGGGTTGAAGAGCTCGCAACCATGATAGGTCAGGTAAAACCTGGTTTGTGGGATGATGAAGATGCTGCCTATGGGCCGCTTATCAGCCCGCAAGCTAAAGCCCGAGTGTTATCGCTTATTCAGCAAGGCAAAGATGAAGGGGCGACCTGCTTAGTCGATGGTAGTGATTTTACATTGAAAGGCTACGAAACAGGCAACTGGGTCGGACCGACTGTGTTTAGTGACGTCACCGAAGCGATGCAAATATATCAACAAGAAATATTCGGTCCTGTGCTGTGCTGTATGGTGGTCGATACCCTAGAAGAAGCGATTGCACTGGTAAACCGTAACCCATTTGGCAACGGTACTTCGATATTCACTGCCAGCGGCGCGGCTGCACGTAAATATCAGCATGAAATAGAAGTCGGTCAGGTGGGTATTAATGTGCCGATCCCTGTGCCATTGCCATTCTTCTCATTCACAGGGTGGAAAAATTCTTTCTACGGTGACTTACATGCCTATGGCAAACAAGCGGTTCGTTTTTATTCAGAAACCAAAACGGTGACGGCACGTTGGTTTGAAAACGACATACCAACTGGCCCTAATATGACCATCAACTTAAAGTAAGTGAGCGAACTATGAACTTTGATTTGACTGAAGACCAACAAGCTTTTGCCGATACGGCTCGCCAATTTGCCAAGCAGGCTTTGGCACCGAATGCCGCTAAGTGGGATAAAGAGCATCACTTTCCGAAAGATGTGATCCAGCAAGCTGGCGAACTCGGGTTTTGTGGCCTGTACACCAGTGAAGAAGACGGTGGCTTAGGCTTAAGCCGTTTAGACTCATCCATTATTTTTGAACAGCTTTCCATGGGCTGTACCGCGACTACTGCAATGATGACGATCCATAACATGGCGACCTGGATGATCGCCAAGTGGGGTAAACCGGAATTAAAAGCAAAATGGTGTCCTGATTTAGTCACTGGCAAGTTGCTGGCATCTTATTGCTTAACTGAGCCGGGATCGGGTTCCGACGCGGCGGCTTTGCGCACAAGTGCAAAAGTAGATGGCGACGAATACGTATTAAACGGTTCTAAGATGTTTATCTCTGGTGCCGGAGAAACCGAAGTGCTGGTGGTGATGGCACGCACGGGCGGAGATGGCCCTAAAGGGATTTCAGCGTTTTTAGTGCCAGCTGACGCACAAGGTGTGATTTACGGTAAAGCCGAAGAAAAAATGGGCTGGAACGCTCAGCCTACTCGTTTGATTACGTTCGATAATGTACGCATTTCGAAAATTAACTTACTCGGTGAAGAAGGCCAAGGTTTTAGTTTTGCGATGCAAGGTTTAGATGGTGGACGGGTAAATATAGCCACTTGTTCTATCGGTACCGCCCAGCAAGCGTTAAACACGGCCACTGCTTATATGAAAGAGCGTACCCAATTTGGCAAACCTTTGGCTGCTTTTCAAGCATTGCAATTCAAACTGGCTGATATGGCTACAGAACTTGTGGCTGCGCGACAAATGGTGCGCCTCGCGGCCTTTAAATTAGATAATCAAGATCCTGAACGCAGTGCTTATTGCGCCATGGCGAAGCGGTTTGCGACGGATATTGGATTTGAAGTGTGTAATCAAGCTTTACAAATTCACGGTGGTTACGGTTACATTCAAGAATATCCGTTAGAACGCCATGTTCGAGACGTGCGTGTTCATCAAATACTCGAAGGTACCAATGAAATTATGCGCATGATAGTCGGGCGACGTTTATTAGCTGACGATGCGGGTGATATTTTATAAGGTGTTTAGTCGCCAAACGATAGGAGAAGATTGTGTCTGATTGCGTTATTTTTCAAGAACGGACCACTAAAAATGGCATGAAGATAGGTCATGCAACCCTTAATCGACCGAGTGCGTTAAATGCACTGAATATGGACATGATCCAAGTCTTGATGCCACAGCTTTTAGCTTGGCAGCAAAGCGCTGATATTTGTATGGTGATCCTTGATGGTGCCGGCGAAAAAGGATTGTGCGCCGGGGGGGACGTTGTCGCTATGCATAACGCTATGGCGAGTAATCCTAAAACCATGCCCGCCTCATTACAGACCTTTTTTAGCGAGGAATATCAACTGGATTTCCTTATTCACACTTACGCTAAACCTTTTGTGGTGTGGGGAGCAGGAATTGTAATGGGTGGGGGTATGGGCTTGATGAACGGCGGGAGTCATCGAATTGTCACAGATACCTCGCGTTTGGCAATGCCAGAAATCAATATTGGTTTATACCCTGATGTAGGCGGAAGCTGGTTTCTAAACCACATGCCCCCAGGTTGTGGGGTGTTTTTAGGTATGACTGGGGCCAGTATGAATGCGGCGGATGCCCTATACGTTAATATGGCTGATTATTTCATTCCCAACGATTTAAAAAACCAGTGGTTAACCCGTCTTGAAGACTTGCCTTGGAGTCAAGATCGAGCTGCAAACGATGATCAATTAAGCGTACTTTGTGCGGATTTACATCAACAGCAGCAAGATCTACTGCCCCAGAGTAAGGTACAAGCACTACAAGATGACCTTAGTGCTCTTGCGAGTGAAACCACTGCTGCTGGGGTTGCGAAGCGGATACTGGCGTTAAACGCAGATGATGATAAATGGCTTGATAAAGCACAAAAGACCTTGCAAGCGGGCTCGCCTATCAGTGCAAGTTTGGTGTTCAAACAATTGCAAAATGGGCGCAATTTGACCTTGGCCCAATGCTTTGAGATGGAATTGATCATGTCATGTCGCTGCGGTGAATTTGGTGAGTTTCAAGAAGGCGTACGTGCCTTGCTGGTGGATAAAGATCATCAACCTAAATGGCGTTACGCGACAATTGATAGCGTGCCAAACGAAACCATGCAGTGGTTTTTTGATAGCCCTTGGCAAGACAATACGCATCCGCTTCGTCACTTAGGTAAGGAGTAAATCATGTCATTATTAAATTATACTATCGCGTTTATCGGCTTGGGCAATATGGGCGGGCCGATGGCCGCCAATCTGCTAAAAGCGCAAGCGAAGGTTAAGGTGTTTGACCTCGTCCCTGGTGCTGTCGCGGAGCTAAAGAGTCAAGGTGCCACGGCGGCAAACAGTGCTATTGATGCTGTGGATGGTGCGGATATTGTGATATCTATGCTGCCAGCAGGTAAGCATGTGCAAAGCCTATACTTAGGAGATAGTGAGCGCGCGACAGCAGGGCTTATGGATGTACTAGGGAAAAATACTCTGGTTATTGATTCGAGTACGATTGATGCCGCCACGTCAATCGCTGTGGGTACAGCGTTAAGTGAAAAAGGCATACGTTTTCTCGACGCGCCCGTTTCTGGTGGCACAGCAGGTGCTGCCGCAGGGACATTGACCTTTATCGTGGGTGGTGAAGAGGCGGCCTATCAAAGTGCTTTACCTGTGCTGCAAGCCATGGGAAAAAATATTTTTCATGCCGGCCAAAATGGCGCGGGACAGATCGCTAAAATTTGCAATAACATGCTGTTATCTGTGTTAATGCTCGGTACCTCAGAGGCCTTGCAAATGGCGATTGATAATGGACTTGACCCTAAGGTGATGTCAGACATTATGCTGCAAAGCTCAGGTAGAAACTGGACTTTGGAGTTATACAACCCATGCCCAGATGTGATGCCAAATGTGCCTTCATCGAATGACTATAAAGGTGGTTTTATGGTGGATTTGATGCGCAAAGACTTAGGTTTAGCCTTAGACACCGCACTGAAGAGTCATTCCAGTACCCCAATGGGAGCGATGGCGCAAAATTTGTACAATATGCACAGTATGCAGGGTAACGGTCAGCGAGATTTCTCCAGTATCTTTGAACTTTTCTCGGCGCAAAAACCTAAAATTTAGCCCGTTATGACGGAAAACGACCAGAAGGTGATGAAGGGCCAAAGCACATCACTTAGGATCCAAAGAATTCAATTATTGAAGATTAAGGAAGTACAATTATGCAGTTAACAGGTAGCGTTATCGCGATCACAGGAGCGGCGCAAGGTTTAGGCCGAGCCATGGCACAAGAATTTGCGCAACAAGGAGCAAGTGTTGCACTTATCGATATGCAACAGGAGCCGTTAGAGCAAGCTGCCAAAGAGCTGCGTAACCTAGGTATTAAAGCAGAATATTACGTAGTGAATGTCACTAACGAAGCTGAAGTAGAGGTAGCGTTTGCGGACATAGCTATGGAGTTTGGTCAATTAAACGGATTGATTAATAGTGCCGGTATCATGCGCGATGGCATGTTGCTTAAAGTCAAAGACGGCAAAGTCGTCAGTAAAATGTCAAAAGAGCAGTTTCAATCTGTACTCGATGTCAACGTCACCGGTACTTTTCTATGCGGCCGCGAAGCAGCCAAACAGATGATTGAAAGCAAAAGTGAGGGCGTGATCATCAATATTTCCTCTGTTTCTCGCGCTGGCAACATAGGGCAAACTAATTACTCAGCGTCTAAAGCGGCAGTGGCCACCATGACAGTATCTTGGGGTAAAGAGTTAGCTCGCTATGGTATTCGTACCGGTTGTATTGCACCAGGTTTGGTTGAAACTGCCATGGCGGCGCAAATGCGTCCCGAGATGCGTGAAGCATTTTTAAATACTGTACCTATGCGCCGCTTAGCAGAAGTTGAAGAATTGGCTCACACAGCGAAATACATCTTTGAAAATGACTACTTCACGGGACGTACGATAGAATTAGATGGTGGTACGCGGGTCTAAGGTTTTCGTCCCATAAAAACGGTTCAAAAGTATCAAGTCCATGTGTATATCGCCATGGCGAAAATGGGGGCTCATTGCCCCCTATATATTAGTAGTTAAAATAGGTTTGCAATTGATATGGGGAACCGCCATACGCGTAGTCGGTAGCAATAAGGTTAATGACATCGCCTGCATCAACACCGCGCAAATACGTTTCAATAATCAATTCGCCACTTGATGCGTTATATATATAAATATCATAGTCGCCACTTTCCAATTCATATTGCTCGTTGCTCATATAACTCAGCTCCACCTGTGGAGTATATGAGTCAGGGTTACCACCATCACTGACGATGACTACCTCAATGGCGTTACTCTTTATATCGTCAATACTATGGTTTATAAGTAATTTAGCGTGGGTGCTAATGACACGTAGATCCTCTTCATTGTCATTTACTGTGATGCTCGAAGCGTTATCGCCTGAGGTGAGTACTAATAATCTGCTACTGGGCTGAAGGTCTAAGGTGAAGGTATCAATTTTTTCACTTGTCTCGTTGTCGACTAAATAAAAATATCGTGTATCTCCTTCGTCAAGATTATCAATATCGATATTAAACATATCCGATATGGCGCCGAATTCTAACGTGCTGGCTATTAATGTAGCATCGACATCTGTCCCAGTTAAATACACATCGAGGTAATTAGCGTTGGATATGCCGTGAGTAAAACGTACATTGGCAGACTGTGTTTCATTGGTAAGTAATCGAGCGCCATCTGTTTCAATTTGGACTATCGCGTTAACTAACTCATCTGAACCCGCAACAAGGTAACCGGTTAATGCAAAAATTGTGGCGTCCCCTGTTGAAATAGTAATGCTGTCGGTTGAAGCCAATATGGTGTCTGTACCTGACTCAGTCATTATGATCTTGTATACACCTTTCTCCACTTCGACTTCGTCGCTGTCATCACTGTATGCCAAAGTGACATCCGCTACTTTATTTAAAAGGTCTTCACCTTCTGCCAACAGGTACACATCAATATCAGTGTTTGAGTCAGCTAAGTTGGCGAACTGAATAATGGCATCATAGTCTTCATCGAAATCGTCATCGAATAAATCTGAAATATCAGTTTGAAATGTGATAGATGAGGGGGCGTCGGTATCGCCATACATGACGTATGTACTGATTTTGTTCTTTGATACGTTAACGCTGTCGCTACTGGTAAATTCGTCGTTCTGTGAATTTGGTAATATTTGATTGAACTCCAAGTCGTAACTTCCCTTACTGACATAATCAATCGCGCTGGCGTCACCGTACTCTAATTCATCTAACGGTTCGTCTTCGATTAATACTTCAATAGCGGGGGATTGCGGAACGAGATTGACGAACTGATAATATCCTTTAGCGTCAGAGTCACTGCTACTACTTAGATTGCATGCGGATAAACTCAATGTCATTAGGCTAATAATGATACTGGGGAATATTTTTTTAGTTTTTCTGTGAAACATAAATACTGGATTACTAAAATAGAATGAAAGTAGGCCTATTTTGACTGAAACTTGAAGAGAATGTTTGCTGGCTAGGGTAAAAGTTGTGTAAAAAACCGCAGCAGAAATATCGCACAAAAGAGCAAAGAATATTTGCTCTTTTGTCAGTACTACAAGGTTAACAATGAATTATAAAGGCTCACCAAAGCGAAATACTTGCCCTTCGCCGGGGAGCATCTTGTGCCAACGTTCATTGCCGGTGAGAGGCTCAGTGGCAATGACTGTCACTATGTCATTAGGTGTAGTTTCTGTCGAAAAATCGATATCAACATCGATATCAGACAGATGCGCTTTACCAAATGGCGCCCGGCGGGTGATCCATTGTAATTTAGTTGAACAAAAAGCAAGTAAGTACTCACCATCTGTTATGAGCATATTGAATACACCCAACTTATTGAGTTTTTTAGCTTCTTTTTGCAAAAAGTTAAAAGCAGAAATGCGTCTACTAGGACGATTGGGGAATCGGTTGTCCAGAGCACTCATTAAGTAACAGAAAGCACGCTCGCTGTCAGTGGTGCCGACGGGAGTGAACCTGTCTATGGGAAGATCAGCATAACCACTTAATTGGCCATTGTGGGCGTAAGTCCAATTTCTGCCCCATAACTCACGGCTGAAAGGGTGCGTATTTTCCATGCCGATGCGCCCTCGGTTTGCTTGACGAACATGGGCGATAACAGCATTACTTTTTATGGGGTAATCAGAAACCAATCGAGCGATTTCAGATTCATAACTGGGTTGAGGATCTTTGAAAATACACACGCCTTTTTGTTCATAAAAGGCCACGCCCCATCCATCTTTATGAGGGCCAACTCGACCGCCGCGTTCGCGCAGTCCTTTGAAACTAAAGCAAATATCGGTTGGCACGTTGGCCGACATTCCCAATAACTCACACATATTTTACCCCGCATATTGCTGATTTCACGATTATACCCTGATTGCCTTCTTAGATTGATGGGGAAACCTAAAAAAACTCAGTAATCCGATATTTTTCAATACAGTAATATTTTTGGCGGTGTAGGGCACTCAATTGCGCTTATGTGAGGTGAGAGTTAAATAACAGGAGTGTGACATGTCTTCATCAACGTACTTTCGTCAACGTTTTACCCTAGCCAGCCGTATTGTTTTAGCACTGTGTGTTCTATTGCCTTTTTACCCTGCAATTGCTCACAAGGATGCATGGCAATTTAGTCATACAGAGGCATCAGTACTGCTTTATTCCGCCCAGAATGAAGTAACAGAGCAGAACATATTAACTCAGTTGCCGACTAAGGCACGAGCATCGAAACCCATTAGTGATAAACAATCAGCTGCAAGATTATTGAGTGCCGATCAGCGTATAAACATGCGTTCAGCTGTTCAGAATTTGCCATTAGTTTGGCTTGGTAGTTGTATTTTTCTCGGCTTATTCGTGGTCTATCGTGCCCTTGAACGGCGTTATTTTCAGCAGTATTTTCGCCAACCTAAGCCACGTATTTGTATGAGCCAGCGTTATCACTTGTAAGTGATTGCAGTTATCGGAAAACGATTATTTAAAAAAATTGAAATAGTTTGGCGGTTTTCTCATGGGAAATACGCTTTATAAAAATGAGAAGAAGGGGGCGGTGCCGTAAGTCCTTTTTTTCTCAATCAAGAAGAGAAGATAAGTCGTATTTATGTTCACTGTGATTAGCGCAACATTCGCCACAAAGAAAAGAGACATAACGGTCTTCAATTAGCAGCTAGGTTGAGGTAATGAGCTGTTTGGAATAAGTGATACCTCGCCTTAAAAAGGACAGCAATCATGATAACTAAAATGGAAAAAATCCCCCTAAAAGAGCGCTATTTTAATCTTGTGGTTCAACATCCGAAATGGCTATTGATGATCGCATTGTCGGTGATTGTAGTCATGGGTGCTGGACTTAAAAATGTCAAAAAAGATCCATCCGTGGATGCTTTTGTTCCTAGCGACCATCCAGCTGCGTTAGCCAGAGACAGAGCGAGTGAGCTCTTTGGAATTGAAGATCCGATTGTACTGGGTATAGTCGCTGACAACGGTTACTCGGCGTTTACACCTGATGTTATGAATGCACTTAGGCTCATTCAAGGCAAAGTCCGAGAGCTGGACAACGTTAAGAAGAATGGCTTAATCAGCGTACTCACTGAAAGCGCAATGCGTGGTGAACAGGGGGATTTACTGGTTGAACCAATTATCACCAAGGGCGAGGTCACGGCTGACATGGCAGTTGGGGGGTTAGCCAGAGTGCGCAGTATGCCAATGATGAATGGCTTACTGGCATCAAAGAACGGTGACACAGTCACGTTAATTATACCGGTTAGTGATGCTAATCACGCGACACAGACGTATGAGCAAGTACTGGCTATCGGCAAAGCACATGTCCCAGCGAATGCACAAGTGCATGTCACAGGTGTGGCATCCATGAACGGCCGCTTAGCACAAATGGTGAATCAAGATACGCGTATTTTCATTCCAATGGCCATAGTTACCGCTTTATTGATCATTTACATCGCGCTGCGGGAATGGCGAGGTTTACCCGGTCCTTTACTGATCATTGGCGGATCTGCGGCGATGACGGTAGGTTTAATGGGCTGGTTAGATGCGCGTTATTACCTCATTACCACTGCATTACCGGTCATTATTATGGCTATCTCTATTGCTGATAGCCTGCATGTTTCGACGATTTTTTTAGAAAAATGCCGTTTAAACCAAGGCAAAAGTAACACTGAGCTGTTACGCGAGACGTTAAACCAAACCTTCTTACCGGTAACATTAACCACACTTACCACAGTCGCAGGTTTTGTTGGTTTAGCTGTGGGTTCATCGATGCAGCCAATTGCGGAATTCGGCTGGTTCGCTGGGGTTGGCGTCATTGCCGCTTGGGGATTAAGTTTAAGTGCATTGCCGGCGGTGATTTTATTGACTAATTTTGGGGCCAAAGAGCAGCCGCAATTTGTCGAGGACAGCCCAGTCAATGCCTTGGTTTATCGTCTTACCCAAAATGCGTTTAATCATCCATGGACGACATCTTCAAGCTTGATACTGGTACTTACAATATTTAGCTATTTTGCAACCCAAGCGCGTTTTGATTATGAACGTCAACGCTATTTTCAGCCAGATGAAGAGGTCCGCATTGCAGATGTTACCTTGAACAAGCATTTGCAAGGACTTAACTTTTTGGATGTGGTGGTATCGGGGGAGCAAGAAGGTGATTTAATGACACCGAAAGCAATGCATGCCATTGCGGATTTGCAGCAACGTATCAAAATGCAGCCGTTAGTGGTGAAAAGCACCTCTATCACGGACTATTTGGCGCTCATGCATCATGTATTAACGGATGCGCCAACAGGTGAGTTGCCTAGGGCTAAAAATGCTCCGGCTCAATATATGTTCTTGTATGAAGCTGCGGGCAACCCTGGGGATTTTAAAGAAGAAATAGATTTCTCATATCAACATGCACTTATCCGCACCCAGCTCACCACGGATCGCTTTAGCGACGTAGATCCTGTCGTGTCGGAATTTGAAAGAATAGCTAAGCAATGGTCACAAGAGTCTGGGCTTGAAGCGAAAGTCAGTGGTCGGGTGGCAGTGAATTCAGGCTGGATGGCGTTACTTGAGTCTTCACACTTCACTGGGCTTGGGCTCGCGATTAGTTTTGTTTTCTGCTCAGCCGCGCTCGTGTTTCGTTCATTATGGCCAGCGTTATTGTGTTTGGTGCCTATTCTAACGGGCGTGCTTTTTACCTACGCCATGATGGGGTTGCTTAAAATTGATATCGCGCCTGCGACATCCATGACCGCTGCTATTTCGACCGGGTTAGGCGTGGATTTCGCAATCCATCTTATTTCGGGTGTTCGTCAGTCCTTACATAGCGGGTTAAGTCCCAGGGCAGCGTTTAGTGGGCACTATGTTGTTATTGCTCGAGCCTGTGTGTTCTCAGCGCTTGCTTTGGCTGTCGCATTGGCAATGATATGCCTGAGCTCTGCCCCGCCATTGCAATGGTTCGGTGCTTTGGTCGCGTCTGCTTCGATAGGCAGTTTAGTGGGCGCGATAGTTGTCATCCCCGCGTGTTATGCCTTGCTTGCGCCAACGCCTTATGTCATCAATCTAAGAGGAAGCGTGTAATGAAAACATTGACTACAAATAATAAGTCTAGACTTGTTAACATTTTGACAAGCTATGCTCCAATCGCTCGCTATCTACTGGTCATAGCTTTCATCGGCGCCTCACCTGCTGCGGTGCATGCCAATACAGTGTTAAGCGCACAGGATGTGGCGATTAACATCGTTAATCGCGCAGCTAATGAAGGCCGCGTTGGAAATATGCATTTTACCTTACACAATGATACGGGTGGGGTGAGACAACGTTCTGCTTTATTTGTGCACTTAGCTCGCCAAGGCAGTACAAAAATAGGGATCTATTTTACGGCTCCTGCAGCACTGCAAAACACCGGTTTTTTGAGTTATGACAACGTCTCGGGTAGTGATGAAAACTGGCTCTATTTACCTGCCACTGATCGGGTTCGTAAGTTACCTGCATCGAGTAAAGGCGATTACTTCATGGGTACTGACCTTACGTACGGTGATATTAAAGATAATTTTAAATTTGCGTTAGATGATTGGAATTTTAGCATGGGGGAGGCACTCGTTATTGAGCATAAAAGCTATTATAGGCTACAGGGAATTGCAATAAATAACGATAAAAAACAAGAGCTTGGATATTCTTCTTTTGTTGCTTTAGTTGACCCTTTGACGTTCTTTCCGATGAAAATTGAATATTCAGATACCGATGGCGTACCGCTCAAAATTATTTCAGTACAAGGCTTGGAATTGATCGCAGAAGCTTGGATCGCAACACATTTTGAGGTGACTAATTCTCAACTGGCGCACAAAACAGAGGTGATATTAAGCGAGGTGCAACATATCCCTGATTTACCCGAGGAGATTTTAACTGCTGATGAGTTGGGCTATGGGGTGCCAAGCATTGCTGGACGTTAGAGAGCATCGCTAGAGCATGTATTAAGGGCTTTGACGTTAGGGTATCCAAGTCGTGTTGGGCGGGTAAATACTGATTTACTGCAGGATAAAATATAAGGGGATCATTATGCGCAATATGTTGTTTACCTATCAATGGGCTTGTTACTGTTTGAGGGCTGTCAGCTTAGTGAGTTTATTTCTGTCATGGGGTATTTTGCCAGTGAACGCTGAGGTGAAACTGCAATCTGGGCGTTTATCATTGGAATATCGCAGCGGGGTCAATCTACAAAACGGGGATTTGGATCTATCACGAGTGACTTTGTCTTCAGCACATAAGTTTAGATTTTCTTCCCAGTGGAGTGGACAAATAGATACGCTGTCCCAGCTGGCGAGTGACAATACAGGTTTAGGCCGAGTTGATAATTTCGCTTCTCTTAATCGGCCAATTTTTGATAACAATAAAGCGCGGGTTGAGTTAGCTAGGGCATCCGTTATGTGGCGTAAGCGTGGGACGAGTGTTGTGATAGGGAAGCAAGTGACCCCTTGGGGAGTACTAGATGGAATACAGGTGACAGATCGTTTCGATCCTGTGCGTCGTCGAGACTTTGTACTGACGGATATGCGCCCTGAACGCATAGCGCGCTGGGGAGTGCGTTGGCGCACAAAAGTCGACGGGTGGCATATAGATACCTCCTTGGCCCTTGATGGCAGCACTTCACAGCAAGCTCGTATGGGTGATGCCTTCTTTCTAACCTCTACCCGCTTTACCGCAGGCTTAACCTTAGATGATGTAAATGTGTCAAATCAAGCTGGGGAGCAAGTTATTAAAAACAATTTTGAAATTGTCACCCCCGAGCGCAGCCATGCACTGGCACACAGCACAGCGGGGCTTAAAGTGGCGCATTCATTGGGTGATGGGGATGTATCACTGATGGTTTTTCGCGGGCCTGATGCGGATCCGGTTCTGGGATTGCACAGCATGCTTAAGGTCAATCAACCGATAAGGGTGAGCTTTGATTATCTGCGCCGTACCGTATTTGGGGCTACATATGATGTCACGCAAGGGGCCACGGTTTGGCGCCTAGAGTTAGCGTATATTCCTGACCAACCGTTAAATATATTAGCAAGCGTGCCGTTGGCGCAAGCGCGCGGTCAGCGAATTTTAACCGGAGTAGGAATGGATTGGCGAGCGCCAAATGACTGGTTTATTAACACACAGTTGGTGGTTGATTACATAGAAAAAGATAATTTGTCGTTAGTCCGGCCGCAAACCGATACCTTGTTAACGCTGCGTGCCCAGCGCAGTTTTTATAATGCTCGGCTAGTGTTTAAAAGCGAGTTATTGGCCAGCGTTAATCAAGGCGATGGTGCAATACGGCCAGCCTTCGCGTTTGACTGGAGCGATAGAATAAAGCTGCAAAGCGGAATCGACTGGCTGTTTGGCGATCCTAATGGCCAGTTTGGCCAGTTCAAAGATGCCTCACGCTGGTGGGCTTCATTTACCTATACGTTTTAACATGTGGTCATACACCCAAAATTACCTATCGAAATGCCTTGTAACTAGCGCGCTTTAACATCTAACGCAGCAAGGTTGTGGCGAATTTCAGAGGCCTGCACTTGGTTTCCCATGTCTTCGTAATGGCTTAATAGAGACGATAATATCCACGGCAGTTCGGGGTGGGGCATGCCTGAGTGCGCTTTTGATATCAGCATGGCGTGTCGCAAATTTTCCGCTCCCAACGCCCGCTCATCGATACGTAAATAAGCTTTCGCTAAACCAATATGGGCCTGATATGCCTCGACGTACTTAATGTGCAGATTATCCACACTCAGTAATTTATTTTGTAGCCGTTCTTTGTCGATACTTTTCTGGCGAGCATCCAATATATTTTGATACAGGATCAGTGCGTCTTGGGCTTGATTGTTTATCGTTAGAGCATCGGCCAGTATTTGTGCACCAAGCAAGGCTTTATAGTGGGATACTCCCCAAAGTTCGTTGGCATTAGTTAGGGTCCGCTGGGCTAATTGAACGGCTTGATTTGCCCGCTCTGTCCTGAGGTACAATTTGGCTAATGCAAACTCAGTTTCGTATCTCAAACCGTGTTCGTCACCGGTTACGGCGGGTAGGGCAAGTAATATTTCATTAAATAGCTGTTCCGCTGGCGGGTATTGACCAAGGCCTACGTATATCCGGCCCCTGCTTAATTTGGCATCCAGTGTATCTTGGTGATGCTCACCCAGTACTTGAGAAATACGTTTTAGGCGCTCGGTTGTGGGCGCTAATGCACGTTGATAAAACCCCATACGCTCCAGTACATAACTCACCCCGGCCAAGTTATATAAGGTTAATGGGTGATTCTCACCAAATGCTGCAGTACAAGCAGCTAAGCCTTGACTGAAATAGTGCTCGGCTTTTTGGTAATCCCCTAGGGCAAAATAGTCTGCTCCAAGACTGGTAATGGCAAGAACGGTGACTATATTACTTTCCCCCAAGGCTAATAGACTCTTGCGGTAGATTTCGTTGTGCAGGTCAATCGCAAGGAGGGAATGACCGGTGTCGTTATATAGGCCAGCGAGGTTAGACATCACACCTAGTGTATTTTCGCTTTTTTCACCAAAAAGGTGTTTGGCTAGCGAAACGGCTTCTTCAAGCACTGGGCGCTGGAGGTCAAACTTATCTGCCCGGTTGTAAGAATTAGCTAGGGCCCTTAGCACGCGGTATCGCTCGGTGTCATCGCCTTGTTGTTGCCTGTGTATGAGCAATGCCTTTTCCAGATGTGCAATGGCGGGAAGAATGACCCCAATTCTAAAATATATGTCGCCTATAGTACGACGTACTGCCGCCTCTACAAGCGGTTGTTCTTGCAGAGCGTGATCAGTGCCCTGATCTAAGTTTTCACTGGCTTTATCGAGGATTTCGCGCACGGTAATGACTTTTCCTTGGGCTTTATCAGGCTCGATGGCAAAAAACATATTGTGTAAAAAACCAGTAATAGCGACAGCTTTGCCTCGTTCTTGTTCAGCAATGTCGCGTTCAAGTGCAATACGCTGGGACTGCATTAATATCGCGGTACTACCGGTTGATACCGCGATTAAAAATAGCGCTGTTAAGGTACTGCTAAGGCGATTACGTCGAAAAAATTTCTTACCCCGGATATACCAAGCGTTGCGATGAGCCTCAATGGGCCAATGACCAAGGTAACGCTCTATGTCATTCGAAAATTGCCCAACGTCTTTATAACGCTGTGAAGCGCGGTTGTGCAAGGCTTTGAGTAAAATGGCATCTAAATCACCCGCAACATCTTTGGCCTGTATGGCCCAATGAGTGGTTTTATCCCTGGGTACAGGTGCTTTACTGTCTCGTAATATTAAGCTTGGTGGCTCGGGTGTGAACTTAACAATGGCATTGGTGATGTTGTTGTCCACATGCTCAAAAGGTAAGCGCGATGTGAGCAATTTATACAAAACGGCACCTAAAGAGTAAATGTCCGTGCGGGTGCTCAAGGTATCACCGCATATCTGTTCTGGACTCGAATAATGCAAGGTAAGTAAACGCGAAATATGGTCAGCGTCCTCTGATGTATTGGGGGCATCGAGTAGGGTCGATATGCCAAAGTCGAGTAATTTTGCTTCACCTTGGGGGCTGATTAAAATGTTTGAGGGTTTTAAATCACAGTGGATCACCAAGTGCTGATGAGCGTACTGCACGGCGTCACATACTTTTTGAAATAAGTGCAGGCGCTGGCGTAAATTAAGAGCATGTTGCTGGCAATATTCATCAATTGGTGTGCCTTCTATATATTCCATCACCAGATAAGGCTTGTTTGATGAGGTGGTACCACCGTCTAGCAAACGCGCAATATTCGCGTGTTCCAAATTAGCCAGTATCTGGCGTTCCGTTTTGAATCTGGCCGCTAATTCGGAGTTGGTTAAGATGTTGCGGCTTATTTTTATGGCCACTTGCTGTGTGTAATGTTCGTCAGCCCGTTCAGCTAGGTAAATATCCCCCATGCCGCCCTGACCTATCACGCCCGTAATGCGATAACGGTCAACGATGTCACCGATTTTCTGTTGAGGCTGACAAAGCACCGCATGGGCTGCGTGATCGATAATGGAATCTATTTCCTCACTCAAGGTGCTGTGTTTGATAAGGGTTTCAATTTCGTGACGTAGTGCTGGATCATTGTGACAGCTAATGTTGAGAAAAGCGGCTCTTTGGGTGTCCGATAACGTCACAGCCAGATGAAAAATCCGTTGCACTTCTTGCCAATCATCGTTCGTCATTTTGCTCTGTTCCTTTGGCGCACTTATATTAACTATATGTTATTTGTGCTTAAAAAATAGTCTATTATTATGATAGCGTTTACCGGAAAAATTTATTATTCGTGAGTGAATTATTAAGTTATGAAAAACGACACAAACATCACAGAGCTGCTACACGCTTGGCAGTCCGGTAGTGAGCAAGCATTTTCTGATTTAAGCGAGCAGGTCTATACCGAATTGCACAGACGAGCGCAAAAGCACATGTCACAAGAAAGGGCTGGCCATACTCTGCAAGCTACGGCATTGGTTAATGAAGTGTTCGTTGATTTGTTGAGCATACAATTAGATTTTTCTGACCGAGCGCATTTTTTTCGATTGGCCAGTACTATGATGCGACGTATTTTAGTCGATCATGCTAGGGCACAGTGCGCAGCGAAACGCGGTGCGGGTGCACGTCATGTGACGTTACTTGACTGGAAGGTCGCTAGCGGATTTCAGAGTCATGATGTTATCGAACTGGATGCCGCATTATCGGCACTGGCAAAACTAGATAAACGTAAAGCAGAGATCCTAGAATTACAGTTTTTTGCTGGCTCAAGTGTGCAAGACATAGCCCAGTTCTATGAGGTGTCGGCTAGGACCATTGAGCGCGATGGTCAATTTGGTAAGGCGTGGTTGCACCGTGAATTGAGCATGGCGAGCTAAATGCCGTATGTTAGGCACAAAAAATCCGCTCTAGGCGGATTTTTTGCTCTGGTGTGTAAAATTTATTTACCGTGCTGCGTGCTTATTAATGTGTGTTCACGCTGGCGATAACACTGTGTGTTTCGCCATACTTTCCGTTCGTTAGAAAGTTATTCATTTTTGCTGATTTATCACCATATTGCTCAATGAAAGCCACTATATTCTGGCCGTTACAGGTTACTTTATCCGTGACATAACGCTTGGTTAATTTGTTTTCTTTTAGTGCTTTATGCATTTTGAACACGTTTCCTGTTGTTGCCGTGATGCACAATTTGCTGCCAGCTTCATTATCGGCAGGAACGAGTTCAGTACCTGCGTGAGCAGCACCAAGAACAGCAAAAGAAAGGGCGGCAGCGGTGATGATTTTAGTCAATTTTTTCATGAGTGTTTTCCTATAAGCAATAAGTATTAACAGTGTGTCGTGTTGTTAATTATTTTATTGCAACTCAGATGCCATTTTTATTATTCTTACAAATCAATTAGATATGATAATTCAAGAATGTGGTGTTGTGAAATTAAAACGTTTTTTTATTAATTGACTAAAAAATGGTTTTTTTAACCAGAATGATTTGTATCGTTAAAGGTGACGCTTTAATCCGTAATGCGTCGAAAGGGAAATGGTGGAATTCGTCATTGGTTACAGGAAGCTGACCTAGCGACTTAGTATCATGGACGACAAATTGCCAAACCCTAAGCTTTAAAAATCAGCCTTGGTTTGCTATATTTTCGACGCTTTTTTTAAGCATCCCTTTAACTGCTCTGGATTTACGATCCAAATCGCAAGGAAAATACAATGCAAAACAAGACTTCTGCGCCTTTCGTAGTGTGCGCCCTATACAAATTTGTCACCCTTGAAAATTTTGAACAGATGCGTCAGCCGCTGCTTACGTTCATGCAGGATAATGCCATCAAAGGTACATTATTGCTGGCCGAAGAGGGGATTAATGGTACGGTTTCTGGTTCTCGTCAGGGGATTGATACACTATTGGCATACTTGAACAACGACCCACGTATTGCTCCCATCTCACACAAAGAATCGTTAGACGAAACTCAGCCTTTTCATCGCACTAAGGTAAAACTTAAAAAAGAAATCGTCACTATGGGGGTGGAAGGTATCGATCCCCTGCGCACTGTCGGTACCTATGTTAAACCGCAGGACTGGAACGCCCTCATCTCTGATCCTGAGGTGACGGTTATCGATACTCGCAACGATTACGAGATTGAAATTGGTACCTTTAAAAATGCTATTAACCCTAATACCGAGTCATTCCGTGAATTCCCTCAGTATGTGAAAGACAATCTCGCGCCGCGTAAAAATAAAAAGGTGGCCATGTTCTGTACCGGTGGTATTCGCTGTGAAAAGTCCACCGCTTATTTAAAGGAACAGGGCTTTGACGAGGTATATCACCTTGAAGGCGGGATCCTAAAGTATCTAGAAGAAGTACCGAAAACCGATACTTTATGGGAAGGGGACTGTTTTGTATTCGATAACCGGGTGGCGGTTAATCATGATTTACAAAAAAGTGAATACGAGCAATGTTATGCCTGTCGCTTACCCATTACTGAAGACGATAAAAAAAGCCCGATGTTTGAGGCGGGCGCGAGCTGCCCTAAGTGTCATGGTAGGCATAGCGAAGAACAAATGAAGCGTTTTCGAGAGCGTGAGAAACAAGTTAATTTGGCTAAGGATCGCAATGAAGCTCATGTGGGGGAAGATGCCACTAAGGCAATAAAATTACGCCGTCAAACAAAAGCCGCCCAGCGCCGAGCACAGCGCACCGCTGCTGGAAAAAGCAACGGTTAACGTCCGTAGGTAATGCACTTCTGCTCGCCAGCGTAGACATTCGGTGATATGAAAGGGTACACTCAAGTTAACTTAACTAATGTGAATTAAACATGGCAGATCAAGAGACGTTAGCGCCAGAAAAGGTCGCTGAAATTCGTAAAGAGTTCGATTATTTTGATACGGATAACAACGGTGAAATAGGATTAACAGAATTTATTGAGTTGTTAACCATAATATCACCCAAGACCAAGGCTAGCCACGTTGAGGAAGGCTTTGGTTTAATTGATAAAAATAATGATGGCTCTATCGATTTTGAAGAATTTTTAGAATGGTGGCAGCAATCTTGGTGGGAATACTAAACTCCACTGACCTTGTTCGAGATTCAAGAGATATTCGAATGTAAAAAGCCCAAGCAAATGCTTGGGCTTTTTGATTTTAGAGCATAGGATATATTTACAATTGCTTGAAGGTTAAGCCTGCGTTATCAACCAAACGTTTGATCAGTTTGTCACCCATTGCGGATGCTGGGGTTAATATGCCGCCTGGTGTATCACCAGCGTCTTTTATTAAGCACAGTGCGGCTTCGGTTATCATGCGTGATGTTGAGCCATAACCAGGGTCAAGGGTCGCACCTACGCTAACCGTTAAGTTTTGGCCTTCTTGATCGTTACCCACAAATAGTACTTCATAAAAGCCATTTTCACGCTCTTCTTTACTCGGCCCTTCGCCTGGTTTCGGGCCTCCATCCTTCATCATACCTTTGTCGCTCGCGACAGCGTTGGCGATGGCTTCACCTTTTTCTCCCAGGCCTGTCATCAGCATTTCATCGTATACAAAATCACTGCCGTACTGATGGCTGAGCAACAAATTACTGCGATGCACGTTGCGGGTGTTTATTGCCGCCATGATGAAAGGGGTAACCCAAGTATTTAACGATTCTTCAAAATACGGTTTATCACCTGCTGGTTGCTCAATACCCGCAAATCCGGGAGTTAACGAGAACGGATTAAGCAATAATTGGAATTGTTTTGGATCTTGCTTAGCCGCCGCTAGTGTGGCTTTTAAGCTTGCCGCCGTGCCCCCAGAGAACGTACCTTGCATCTTTTTAACGCGGCCTTTCACCCGATTAAAGGTATGACCAAATTTTTCTTTGGCAAGTTGCTGCAAGCGGTACACACCTAAATCAAACGGGATAGAGTCAAATCCGCAGGAGAACACAATGCGCGCACCGCTGGCTTTGGCTGCAGCTTCGTTGGCATCGATCATATGACGCATCCACACGGGTTCACCACATAAATCAACGTAATCAACACCAGACTGCGCACACATGGCCACTAATTCAGAACCATATAGTTGATATGGGCCTACCGTGGTGAGGATTAAACGAGTACTGTCGAGCATAGCTTGCATGGATGTGGCATCTTGTGCGTCAGCCACCACGAGTGGTGTATCTTTCGGAGCACCAATCTCATCTCGTACTTGGGCTAGTTTATCGGCGCTGCGTCCGGCCATTGCCCAAGTGAAACTACTGTCATCTTTATATTGCTTTACTAGGTATTCCGCTACTAAGCGGCCGGTGAAGCCCGATGCGCCGTAAACGATAATATCGAATTCTTTATTTTTGCTCATTACATAGTTCTCTTGTGAGTGCCGATAACTTTATAGTAAAACCTGTTTGCCTAACCTTCACTTTATTTGGTTGATGCTTAACTATAGGACCCGCGAATTAAGCAATCGGCTAGGTGCTGGTTTTATGCCAGTCATGGAAATATCTGTGAGTCGAATATCAGTTTGACTATGGCGAGCAATTAAGCCAGCCAATGAGTGGCTGGCTTATGATCGTTGACTCAGGTTAAGTGCAACGGATTGTGACGTTTAAAACTTATAGGTCGCTTGTGCATACACAAAGCGGCCTTGGGAGCTGTGCGTGCCGACGACGTGTCCCATGTAATCATGGTAGCTAAAAGGTGGCTCTTCATTTAACAAGTTGGTGGCGCCCAGTGTCAGGATCGTATTTTCGATGCCTGCATAATTGACCGTGGTGTCTACCGTAATCATTGAGTCAATATCAGGAAGAATGGTGCCGTCCGCTTGTATGCGAACCGACGCATCTTGCTCAAACTCTCCAATATAGTTGACGGCAACATTGGCACTCCAATCGTCTTTCACCCATGAGCCAGCTGTGGTCCAACGAATTTCAGGCTGTTCAAACTGACCTTCCTGTGTATCCACGCGCCCCCCGGTGCGTATGTCTTCGTAATTCAATACATAGTTCATAATGTAATTGAGTTTAAAGTCACCCATGGACGTTTCTGTCTTATAACCGAGATCAAGGTCAAGACCTGATGTTTTAATGTTACCTAGATTTTCAAATTGGTCGAAGATACGCACCACTTCACCTGGATCGCCAGCAATAGTTGACGGCAAGCGTTCGACCACAGCAGGGTTGTTACCTTGGGTGGTGAACTTAAATTGTGTGTCTTTATTAATGACATTTTCGATATCGTAATTGTAATAATCTAACGAAAAATCAACGTTTTGGGTTACTTCATAAATAACACCAAAGTTGTAACTCTTCGACTCTTCCGGCCCTAAGTCTGGATTACCTGACAACACGGCTGTGTATTCTTGTGGTTCACAGGCTTTGTTGACATTGCCGATGGCATCACAGCGCACGTTATCCACTAAGTTAGGTGATTCATCTGTGTTGCCTAATCCCACCTGGTGCAATGATGGTGCACGGAAAGCCGTTCCGTATGAGCCTCGAATCGATAATTCATCCATTGGTGTCCATATAAAAGCAACTTTAGGATCCGTGGTAGTGCCGAAATCGCTATAGTCTTCATGGCGAACCGCCAGTTGAACGTCAAACGTTTCGGTCAGGGGGATCGCAAGTTCCACAAACACTGCGGTATTGTCTCGCTCCCCATTGGCTCGTGTTGCTTCGGTACCAAAAATTTCACCCCGTAAGAATTGATCATCTGGGTTGTCGCTAATCGTTTGTTCACGATATTCGGCGCCCACCGCCAACATTAACTCACCTGCGGGCATTGTCATAACGGGGCCTGATACTTGGGCGTCGAATGATTTGCTGGTGGATTTACCGTAGCGAGTGGTTTGGGTTTCAATGAAATCCAGCGACTCTTGAGAGTTACTAGAAGGTTCAAATGGGTTCCATAAACCGCTGTCGATAGCTTCTTGTGTGCGGCGGGAGTTAGGGAAACCGTCGACGCCGCGTTCAACCGAATCACTCTTTATGTAGCTGTAAGCTACTTCCCAATCCCATTCACCTAAAGCACCTTCTAGGCCAAAAACAGTGCGATAATAGTCAGAATCGACGCGTTTTTCTCTGTTACCAATGTCAACCGTTCTGCGGCGCATGGTCAACTCTTGACCGAAAAATGGGTGGCTTGGGTCATCCGCAAACGGATGATTAATATTATCCCCAGACATAAATAACTCGTTAAAACTTGGGCTACCCGCGCCCTTTACTGTGGTCTTCGAGTTCTGGCCATTTAAGTCTATGAAGGCGCGCACATCGTCGTTGATCTCAAACTTACCCATGTACATGAAGCTAGCTCGCTGAGACGCAGGCACTGACGAACTAAAAGGGGCATAATCGTAGCGACACAAGTCCCCAACGATTTGATCCGCGGGACAAACGTCATTACCGAAGGTGTCTGGTAATCTAACTGTCGAATCAGAGGCAAGTGCAATGGTGCCGGGAAAACCGGCTGAGCTTCTGAAGTCAGTGGCATAGGGGTCGTTGGGCCTCAGAGCCGATTGGTTTGCAGACTTAGCGTAATCTCGGTCGGCGTACATAATTTCTTCACGATCGAAGTAATCCAGAAGAAAGGTGTGACTCGATTTTTCAGAACTGGTACCAAAAAGCAGACTAATGTTAGACTCTTTGCCACCTCCGTCCGCTGTATCGCCATACTTACCTGACAATTCAAGTCCATCATAATCGTCTTTCATTATAATGTTGATTACCCCTGCGATCGCGTCTGAACCATAGGTGGCTGATGCGCCATCTTTCAATATATCGACGCGCTTTATTGCCGCCAGCGGGATGTTGTTGATATCAACAAAAGCGGTGTCTATTCCATTGGCGAAGGGCGAGACAGAAACTCGGCGACCATTGACCAATATCAGTGTTGAATCGGCACCTAATCCACGCAGGGAAACACTGGATCCGCCGTTCCCAGTGCCGTCACTACTGTTTCCTTGGGTTGAAAACGTACCTTGGCCAGCGATAGGTAGTTTGGCAAATAAACCGATTAAATCGGTTACGCCTGTTTTGGTAATATCTGCAGCAGATAACGAGGTGACCGGAGAGGGGCCTTCTAAATCGCCTCGTCTGATATGTGAGCCAGTCACCTGGACTCGCTCAATATTTTGATCTGCTCTGTCTTGTGCTTGTGTGTTCATGCTTGAGGCGACCGCAACGGCGATCACGGTCAGTTTTAAGTGATTAAGTTTCATGTATGTTCCTAGTGTGTTTATTTATTTTTATTTCAGATAGACGCTTGAAAACGCTTTCTCTGCCAGGCAGTAGGTACAAAATTATCCCAATGACGAGAGTTATCCTAGGCGACGTGCAACCATACTTGCAACCTAAATAGGTAAATAACATTATCGAAGAAGCGCTGGTAACTTTACGCACGTTTTTGAACGGAATATAATAAGTCGCTAATTTAAGACCGAAGTGAAAAGCTCGCACTCAATTACCTAGTTAGGCAAGGTTGTGATTCAGAATAAATGGTGCAGTTGTCTAGAAACGTAGGAAACGTTAGCCTGTATAAATATAAAAAGCAGTAGGATACGTGAATGGAAGAAATATCGGAGTTAGCCAATAGGTCATCTTGTAACCAGTGTTCGGAACAGCAAGAGCTAGGCTTTGATTTTACCATGGCCTTTCAGCCGATCGTTAATTTTAGGCAACGCAGGGTATTTGGTTATGAAGCGCTGGCGCGCGGCCTGAATAATGAGTCTGCCTACTCGGTGATATCCCAAGTCAACCAAGACAACCTCTATTTATTTGATCAATTGTGTCGTATTAAGGCCATCGCCTTAGCCGCTAAACTGGAATTGAATTCAATACTCAGCATTAATTTTTTACCCAATGCGGTTTACAAACCTCAGCGATGTATCCGTACCACATTGGCAGCAGCAGAGGAGTACAACTTTCCTATCAATAAAATCATGTTTGAATTTACCGAAGGTGAAAAAATACAGGATTCAGAACATGTCCGAGGAATTGTGGAGTATTACCGAGAGCAGGGGTTTATAACGGCGATTGACGATTTTGGGGAGGGGTATTCAGGACTCGGGTTATTGGCGAACTTTCAGACGACTATTGTCAAACTGGATATGGGGCTCATTCGTGGTATTGATACGGATACGGTTCGCCAATCAATTGTTCGTCATTGTGTAAATATGTTTCGTGAGCTAAATATTGAACCCCTTGCTGAGGGAATTGAAACGCGGGAGGAAGCAAATTGGCTGTTTGCTGCGGGTATTGATTTGCTGCAAGGCTACTTTTTTGCCAGACCTGGTTTTGAATGTTTGCCGTCAGTGGATTTTAACGACTTTTAACTGACTTACCTTGAAAATAAAAAGCTGAGACAAAGTGAAATGTCCCAGCTTTTTAAGCGACGTTAGCTTAATAAATATCTTTAGCTAACGGCCACTATTTTACAAGCGTTGGTGCCACCGACGGTTTCCATTGTGTCGCCGTAGGTCATAATGAAAAGATCGCCTGTTTCAAGTAGGCCCTTTTCTTTCATGATGGCGACAACATCTTTGGTTAGTTCGCCTGGGCTACTGCCGCGAGAATCAAAGAATACCGGTTTAACACCACGATAAAGCGCCATTATATTCAAGGTCGACTCGTGACGTGATAATGCATAAATAGGCAATGAAGTAGTAATACGTGACATCAGGCGTGGCGTACTGCCACTTTCAGTCAAGGCCACAATCGCTTTCACTGTGCTTAAATGATTAGCGGCGTAGACTGCACTTAGGGCTAATGTTTCGCTGACTGAGCTAAAGCTCTCATCCATGCGGTGCTTTGAGATCTTAACGCTTGGGTGGGTTTCTGCCCCCACACAAACTCGTGCCATAGCAGCCACGGTTTCAACTGGGAAGTCTCCGGCAGCCGTTTCAGCAGAAAGCATAACCGCGTCGGTTCCGTCTAATACCGCATTGGCCACATCCATGACTTCAGCACGTGTTGGCATTGGGCTGGTGATCATTGATTCCATCATTTGCGTTGCCGTGATAACCACTTTATTTAGCTGGCGAGAGCGCGCAATCAATTTCTTCTGTACACCAACAAGTTCAGCATCACCGATTTCAACACCCAAATCACCCCGGGCAACCATGACGGCATCAGAAGCTTCAATGATATCGTCAATCGCTTCGTCGGTAGCAACCGCTTCAGCGCGTTCGACCTTGGCGCAAATCATCGCGTGACAACCTGCTTTTTCAGCCAACTGACGAGCATAACGCAAGTCATCACCTGAGCGAGGGAAAGATATAGCCAGATAGTCAACACCAATGATAGCGGCCGTTTTAATGTCTTCTTTGTCTTTTTCAGTCAAAGCTTCAGCTGATAAACCACCGCCTAAACGGTTGATGCCTTTATTGTTAGACAATTTGCCAGCCACAGTCACTTCTGTGTGCACTTTGTTGCCTTGTACATCTAATACTTTAAGCTGAATACGGCCATCATCTAATAATAGAATGTCACCCGTGTTAACGTCTTTAGGCAACGCCTTGTAGTCGATACCCACTGCATTTTGGTCACCGTCATCACGGCCCATGTCAGCATCAAGGATGAATTTGTCACCTAAGGTGAGAATAATCGAACCTTGCTTGAATTTTGATACGCGAATTTTTGGACCTTGCAAGTCACCTAGAATTGCAATGTATTTGCCAAGCTTTTTCGCTACTTGACGAACTTTATCGGCGCGGTCGATGTGGTCTTGCGCGGTACCATGAGAGAAGTTCATGCGTACTACGTTTGCTCCGGCTTGAACTATGGCTTCTATTTGTTCAACTGTGTCAGTTGCTGGGCCTAATGTAGCTAAAATCTTCGTTCGTCTTAACATAGGTAATTTGCTCTGGTTGTGGCGCATACTGTTTCAGGAATGCAGGTAGTGAATAGTGGTTACTGGTGTATCTAAATCTGCCATGACAATATCGAAAGGTCTTATACATTGGCTAAGCGCGTGAAAAGACATTTATTCCATGGCTGTCAGCCAACGATTATAGCAAGTGATGCTGACTTAATAATTACTATTCCGTAATTTAATTACAAAAATACTAGATTAATAAGTCATTATTGTGAAATTTTTTAACAAAAAAAGCCATTAAAGCGCGTTAAATGACGTGAGGTCAGACCAATTCAGGATGAAAAAGCCCTTTTTGTGATGTTTTACCATCACTGCTCGTTGCGTTTGTCGAACCTTGAACCGCGTAACGTATCTTTTACGCGTTTCAAGTTTTCGCGAAATTTTGTGCCTCTGCGTAAGGTGAAACCGGTAGCCAAAATGTCGATAAGGGTAAGTTGTGCGATACGTGATGCCATCGGCATATACATATCCGTGTCTTCAGGCACCTCTAAAGATAACACTAGGCTACATTCTTTCGCCAAGGGGCTATTTTGCGAGGTAATACCCACCACAGTCGCGTCGTTACTGCGTGCTATTTGTGCCACTTCGACCAAACTTTTAGTACGCCCAGTGTGAGAAATTAGTACCACTACGTCATCTTCCGAGGAATTCATACAACTCATGCGCTGCATTAAAATATCTTCAAAATAGACCACGGGTACATTAAAGCGAAAGAACTTATTTAAGGCGTCGTGGGCCACAGATGCTGAGGCACCTAACCCGAAAAATGAAATCTTTTGCGCCTGAGTTAATAAATCAACTACACGATTGATCGTATTGATATCAACAGATTGACGAGCTACTTCAAGGGAAGCCATAGTCGATTCAAAAATCTTTTTGGTATATTCCTCAGGCCCGTCATCTTCTTCCACATGGCGGTTAACATAAGGAGTACCATTAGCCAGACTCTGGGCCAAATGTAATTTAAAGTCCGGATACCCTTTAGTATCTAAGCGTCGACAGAAGCGATTGACCGTAGGTTCACTGACATCAGACATCTTCGCCAATGTGGCTATGCTGCTGTGGATAGCAACTTGAGGATTTGCCAAAATGACTTCGGCGACTTTACGTTCTGACTTACTAAACGCCAGTTTATGCTGAGTTATTTTTTCAAGAATGTTCATATGGCCACAGAATTCTTAACTAAAATCATGAAGTAGCGTTAAGAATAACACTGTCGGTGGCAAACTTGGTAACCTTCTTGTAACTTTTTGACAAAAAGTACCAAAATACCAAGCTGAATCACCAATAAAATCGCAGAATTCTTCGCCTTTCGCTAACAAACGTTGTAAAATTACAACATTTGTTGTTAACTGTGGGCAAAGATAAGTCATGATTGAAGTGTTATTATTAGCCCAATTCCAATCACGCAATTTCATTAATTAGCAGGTTAAACACAATGACGTTAGATAATTCATCCGCTCCGTGCGATTTTGTTCTATTTGGTACTAAAGGCGACTTAGCTCGCCGCAAATTACTTCCGTCGCTTTACCAGTTAGAGAAAGCCAACTTAATGCATGCTGAAACGACTATCTTAGGCGTAGCCCGAGATGACCTTAGTTTGCAAGAATACGTCGCTTTAGTTAAAGAAAACATTGAAAACTTCGGTGGTGAAGCCCTTTGTGACGAAACATGGGAACGTTTTTCCGCGAAACTAGTTTACGTTTGCGTCGACATGAAAAATGCAGATAGCTACAGCGTGTTTGCTGATCATGTTGATTCTGGGCGTACTATGGTGTGTTACTTCGCAACGCCTCCGTCTATCTTTGGTGATATATGTCGTGGCCTTAAAGCGGCAGATGTAATCGATAAAAGTATGCGTGTCGTACTAGAAAAACCAATCGGTCACGATTTAGAGTCATCTAAAGTTATCAATGACCAAGTTGCTGAGTTCTTCGACGAATCACAAATTTATCGTATCGATCATTATCTCGGTAAAGAAACCGTTTTAAACTTAATCGCGTTGCGCTTTGCAAACTCTATTTTTGCGACCAACTGGGATCACAACAGTATTGACCATGTTCAGATCAGTGTTGCTGAATCTGTGGGCATCGAAGGCCGCTGGGGATATTTTGATAACGCCGGTCAAATGCGCGATATGGTGCAAAATCACTTATTGCAAATCTTAACTTTGATCGCTATGGAACCACCTACTACGTTGGATGCGGATAGTATTCGCGGTGAAAAACTAAAAGTACTTAAAGCGCTACGTCCTATTAATTCTAGCAATATATCGAAAAAGAGTGTTCGTGGTCAGTACATTGGTGGTTTTGTCAAAGGCAAAGAAGTGCCTGGGTATTTAGATGAGCCAGACGCTAACCCGCGCAGTGAAACTGAAACCTTTGTCGCCCTTAAAGTGGATATCGATAACTGGCGCTGGGCCGGTGTGCCTTTCTATTTACGTACTGGAAAGCGTTTGCCGAACAAAACCAGTGAAGTGGTGATTTATTTTAAACGTCAGCCTCACAACTTATTCGAAGACAGTTTTGCACAGTTGCCGCCTAATAAATTGACGATCCGCTTGCAGCCCGATGAAGGGGTTGAAGTCACAGTGATGAATAAAGTACCTGGTTTGACAGGTACGGGCGCCATGGACTTGCAAAAATCACGTTTGAACTTGAGTTTCTCTGAAGCTTTCCAGGATGATCGCATTGCGGATGCTTATGAAAAGCTATTGCTTGAAGTCATGTTAGGAAATCAGGCGCTGTTCGTTAGTCGTGATGAAGTTGAATTCGCCTGGAAATGGGTAGACGGCATTATTGAAGCTTGGAAACACACAAATGAGCCGCCAGAGCCATATCAAGCCGGTACGTGGGGCCCAGTTGCCTCTATCGCACTGCTCGCTCGTGAAGACAGAGCTTGGTATGAAAGCAGAATAGGAAAAAAGTAATATGTCATTAACCGAAAGTAATTTTCAGTCTACTGATGAATTAAATATCGCCTTTGCTGAGCGTATTGTGGATATTTTAAAGACGGGCATAACTGAAAACGGTCGTGCAAGCTTAGTGGTTTCCGGTGGTCGAACACCTAAGGCCTTATTCAACGCCTTGTCGAAAGTTGCCTTGGATTGGGCAAAAGTGGACGTGAGTCTTGCTGATGAGCGTTGGGTCGAAACTGACGACGATGCCAGTAACGAAAAAATGTTGCGTCGTGAGTTATTGCAACACAATGCTGCAGTGGCAAATTTCGTCGGTCTTAAAACTGAGCATGCAGATGCTAAAGATGCAGTTGAAACCTGCACGGCTAATTTAGCTCGTTTGCGCACACCTTTTGATGTGTTGATCCTTGGCATGGGAGAAGACGGACATACGGCGTCGTTATTTCCATGCTCTGAACAGATACACCAAGGTTTGGACCAAGGCGCTCGCCGCACTTATATCGCAGTACAGCCTACTACTGCACCTAACCAACGTATGTCGTTAACCTTACCTGCACTGTTAAACAGTAAACATATTTTCTTGCATTTAACGGGCGCAAGTAAAAAGCAGGTATTAGATGAAGCCCTAAAAGGTGGCGACGAGCATGCAATGCCCATTCGCGCTGTGCTTAACAATGCCGACGTCGAATTAATGTGGGCGCCCTAGGAGAAACTAATGAATTCTACCATCCAAGAAGTTACCCAGCGAATTATTGAGCGCAGTCAAGCTTCACGTAAAGCGTATCTTGATAAAATTGAAAAAGCCCGTTTACAAGGGCCACACCGTGGCACTTTGTCGTGCGGTAATTTAGCTCATGGCTTTGCTGCTTGCGGTACAGAAGATAAAGCCGATTTGCGTAGTATGACTAAATCGAATATCGCGATTATCTCGTCTTACAACGACATGTTGTCCGCGCATCAGCCTTACCATGATTATCCTGAAATTTTGAAAAAGGCCATTCATCAGGTTGGCAGCGTCGCACAGTTTGCTGGCGGTGTACCTGCTATGTGTGACGGTGTTACTCAAGGTAACGCTGGCATGGACTTGAGCTTAATGAGCCGGGATGTGATTGCCATGTCAACGGCCGTTGCGCTGTCGCATAATATGTTCGACGGCACCTTGATGCTGGGTATTTGTGACAAAATTGTCCCAGGATTATTAATCGGTGGTTTGAGTTTCGGTCATTTGCCAACAATTTTTGTGCCTGCGGGCCCCATGCCATCAGGTATTCCAAATAAAGAAAAAGCCCGTGTACGCCAAATGTACGCAGAAGGCAAAGTAGGTCGTGAAGAATTGCTCGAGGCTGAGTCGCAATCTTATCACTCAGCAGGTACCTGTACTTTCTATGGTACTGCCAACAGTAACCAGCTAGTGGTTGAAACCATGGGCTTACACTTACCCGGTTCATCTTTTGTTAACCCAGGTACCCCGTTACGTGAAGCATTAACGGATGCTGCGGCCCGTCAAGTGACGCGCATTACCGATTTAGGTGAAGATTATCGCCCAATTGGTCATATTGTGGATGCGAAAGCTATCGTTAATGGCTTGGTTGCTTTGTTAGCGACGGGCGGTTCAACGAACCACACCATGCATTTAGTCGCAGTGGCGCGTGCTGCTGGTTACACCATCAACTGGGATGATTTCTCAGATATTTCTGATGCGGTACCTTTGCTTACGCGAATTTACCCTAATGGTTCAGCTGACATCAACCACTTTACCGCAGCAGGCGGAATGGCGTTGCTGTTTAGAGAATTGTTAAACGCCGGTCTATTGCATAACGACGTGAAAACCATCTGTGGTGATGGACTGGAACGATATACCCAAGAGCCAATGCTTGAGCATGGCGAATTAGTGTGGCGCGATGGGCCTACTGAATCCTTCGATAAAGACGTGGTCGCTACTGTTGCTAAACCCTTTAAACCAGATGGTGGTTTATCTGTGCTAACAGGTAATCTGGGCCGGGCAGTCATGAAAACCTCAGCTTTACGTGAGCCTCATTGCGTGATTAAAGCACCCGCTGTTGTGTTTGAAGATCAATTTGAATTGGCAGCGGCTTTTAAAGCGGGCGATTTAGACAAAGATTGTATCGTCGTGGTGCGTTTCCAGGGGCCTTCTGCTATTGGTATGCCGGAACTGCACAGCCTGACGCCTCCGCTTGGTGTATTACAAGACAAAGGCTTCAAAGTTGCACTTGTGACTGACGGCCGTATGTCAGGCGCATCAGGTAAAGTGCCTGCTGCTATCCACTTGACCCCAGAAGCATTGAAAGGCGGCTTGATCGCTAAAGTAGTCAACGGCGATATCATCGAACTTAATACGCAAACCGGTCATATGACCTTGCATGTTGATGATGCTGAACTAGCGGCGCGTGAAGCAAAAGTAACCGACGTTGCCTCACACCAAGTGGGTATGGGACGTGAAATGTTTGCTGGTATGCGTTCAACCTTAACGGGTGCTGAACAGGGTGCATGTTCACTTTTTGCCGGACAGGAAGATTAATCGTGACGACTAATTTTGTTGCAGATATTGGTGGCACCAACATCCGTTTAGGACAGGTTGTTGACGGTAAAGTGACTGAAATTCGTAAGTATCTGTGTGCCGATTTCGACACCGTCAGTGATGCGATTAAGCAATATTTTTCCGAGTTTCCCGCTACCCAGTTTGCCGCTGGGTGCTTGGCAATTGCCTGCCCAGTTAGCGGTGACTTTGTCAAAATGACCAACCACACTTGGGCTTTTTCTATTAAAGAAGTGCAAAGTGAATTGGGTCTGAAGTGGCTGGGTGTAATCAATGATTTCACCTCGGTAGCCCATTCTTTACCTAAGCTAGATGCGAGCCAGAAGTTACAAATCGGCCCTGGTAACGCTGTCCCTGATGCAAACATTGCGGTGTTTGGGCCAGGTACTGGCTTAGGTGTTGAGCACTTAACCTGTACTGACGGCGTATGGAAAGCGCTTGATGGGGAAGGTGGACACGTTGATTTTTCAGCGGTAGACGAAAATGATATTGCTATTCTGCGCTTTTTAACTAAAAAGCTTGGCCATGCCTCAGCAGAAGAAGTGATGTCAGGTAGAGGTATTGTCCATATCTATCAAGGATTAGCTGCAGCTAAGAATGTACCGCCAGAGTACAGTGACGCAGCGGATATTACCTCAAGAGCAATTGATAACAGCTGCGCACTGTGCCGAGAAACACTAGAGCAGTTTTGTCGCATCATGGGAAGTTTTGCGGGGAATTTAGCCCTGAATTTGTGTACCCGTGGTGGTGTTTATATCGGTGGCGGAATCGCTTCACGTTTCGTTGAATTTATACAACATAGTGAATTTCGTGCGCGCTTTGAAGCAAAAGGCCGGTTTAAAGATTACGTAGCCGGCATACCTACATACATTATTACCGAGCCTGATCATGGTTTGATCGGTGCGATGGCATACCTACAACAGCATTATAAAGGTTAACTACAATGACAAAAAATTGGAAAGTTTCGTCACAAGAAGTCTTCAGTCAAGGGCCTTTGGTTCCCGTATTGGTTATCAAAGACGTAAAGCACGCCGTGCCGTTAGCTAAAGCGCTAATCGCAGGTGGCATACGCGTATTGGAAGTGACTTTGCGTACTGAAGCTGCATTGGACGTGATTAAAGCCATTGCCACAGAAGTACCTGACGCCATTATAGGTGCAGGTACCGTCACCAACGCTAAGCAATTAGCTGAAGTCGAAGCGGCTGGCGCAATGTTTGCCATTAGCCCAGGCATGACATCAGACTTGCTTGATGCAGCGAATAAAGGTGGTATCGCCCTTATCCCTGGTATCTCATCTATCTCTGAATTAATGCGTGGTATTGATTTTGGTTACACTCACTTTAAGTTCTTCCCTGCTGAAGCCTCAGGTGGTGTTAAAGCACTTAAAGCGATTGGTGGTCCTTTCCCTGATATCGCATTCTGCCCTACTGGCGGCATAAGCCCAGCTAACTATCTTGAGTACCTATCATTGCCTAATGTACGCTGTGCTGGGGGCTCATGGTTGGCGCCTGACGATGCAGTCGAGTCAGGTGATTGGGCTCGCATCACTGAGTTAGCTAAGCAAGCGGTGGATGGCGCAGCTGGCATCAAATAACGCTTAGTTATGTGTCTAAAAGGGTCACTGATGTGGCCTTTTTTGTGTCTGCTGCTCAGCGCAAGGCACGTTAATCAAACGCAGGACGACTATCCTCCATCAGTAAATCGAGGCTCTGCTGCGCTTTCTGGGGATCTTTCAGGTCCGCATCTTCAAGCATTTCGCACTCATCGTTTAGCATCTGCTTTATCGTCACGGGATAATACTTACAATCGTCAGGACGATCGTAGTAGATGTCACAGGTGTATATTTCTTTGGCTGCATGGGTATCAGTTGCTGGTACCGGTATTTTGCGTAAGAAAGGGCACAGTGTTAGCTGCTTCTTGCTTTGGGGATCCATCCATATCAAACCGTTTTTAACATATTCCGCTATATCGGGGCGAAATAGCTGCCACATATCGATTTCTTCGTCGCTTGCTGATAAACCACCGTCACTGTATTTGGTACAGCACTTTCCGCATTGGGTACATTCTTTCAATTGAGGTCATCACGATGAAGGAGGCGTAAGGGGGCAGTGTAGCAAGAACCGGAGTAAATCGTTTGAATAACGTCTCGATATGGAACGTAGCAAGGGAATGTAAAGCTATAGCCCATCCCCTTGGTGTAGTAGATATATTAGTCAGTATTGAGTGCAATTAATGCGCTAGCATCGAATTTTATACCTTGCCAACCCGTGGCCATAAAATTACGGATATTACCGTGGTCAGTGCCATCGGGATGTTGCATTACATCTTGGCGATAGAATTTGCCGAATAAAGCCAGAGTCTCGGTTTCGGTCAGTCGGTTTAATTGGGCAAAGTAAAATATTTTACATGAGCCTTCGTTACTGCCTGCTTTATTAGTTAAGTCGCCGTTGCTGAATGCGCTCGCGGTATATTGGTAATCATGATGAATAACGTCAATGACTTGGCTAAATTCAATATTTTCTGGCTCGGTTCGAACGCGTTTGATTAGGTCGTGAGTCGTCATATTTGCTCCTGAATGATGCGCAAAACGGAAAAGTTTATAAAGAAATAACGCTGTAAGGGCTCAATTACAGCGTTAAAATAAATACTTTGGAGTTGCGTTGAAAGTTGTACAACAATTTCTTTTTAGCCGGTAAATCATCCAGTGAAGCGAGCACAAATCCTTGTTCTAGAAACCAATGAGAGGTCACGGTTGTTAAACAGAATATCGATTTTAGTCCTTGGACTTTAGCTTGCTCGCGGATAGCACTCAATAATCTCTCGCCGCGATTACCACCACGATAATCTGAATGGGTAGCGACACATGCTAACTCACCGCACTGTTCTTCTGAGTAAGGATACAAGGCGGCACACGCTATTGTCATACCGTCACGCTCAATAATGGTAAATTGTTCAATTTCTCGTTCGAGGATCTCACGGGAGCGTTTGACCAAAATACCTTTTTCTTCCAATGGATTAATCAGGTTTAAAATGCCACCCACATCTTCAATCGTCGCGCTGCGAAGCTGTTCATAATAGCTTTGAGAAATCAGTGAACCCGCACCGTCACGGGTGAACAACTCTTGTAATAACGCTCCATCTTGGCCATAACTCACGCAATGGCAACGGCTTACACCGGATTCCAGGCTGTCGATAATGGTTTGAATGGTGTGCCTTTCAGTACGGAAATGGGCTTGTTCTAACATGGGGTACAAAGAGTTAAGTTGTATGTTGCGCAGCAAACGCCCCGTTTCGTCTACCAAGCCGTCTTGTTCAGAAAAGATAATCAGCTTGTCGGCATTAAGTGCTTTGACGGCATTAGTGGCCACATCTTCATGGCTTAAATTGAAGACTTCACCTGTGGGGGAGTAACCCATAGGTGGCAGTAACACAATAGAGCCATCGTCAAGGTGATCATTAATACCAGTGACATCAATGCGCCGCACTAAACCGGTATGTTCGTAATCTACGCCGTTGCGCACGCCAATTGGCATAGCAACCACTAAATTACCGGAGCATACCCGTATTTGTGCACCATGCATGGGGGAATTTGCTAACCCCATGGTCAACAATGCTTCAATCTGCGAGCGCACCGAACCCGCCGCATCTTTAACGCATTCCAAGGTTTGCTTGTCGGTGATGCGTAAATCGTCAGAAAAACGCGGCTCAACATGGCGAAGCGCTACACGTTGATCAATCTGTGGACGCGCGCCGTGAACCAAAATTAGGCGTACACCCAAGCTATTGAGCAGGGCGATATCTTGAATGATATTGGCAAAATTTGCGTCTTCAACCGCTTCTCCGCCAAACATCAATACGAAGGTTTTACCCCTGTGAGCATTGATATAAGGCGCTGAGTTGCGAAATAGTTTTACACTGTCGTTGTGTGAAAGTACCACGTGTTTTCCTTACACTTTACACCACTATTTAATCAGCGATGCTTTCGCGTTCGCCAGTGCCGCCAGCACAGGTTTTATCCCTGTTCCGCCAAGAATGTCGCGCTTATTAACCAAGTACTCAAGTTGAAGAACAGGATATACGTCATCCTCTATCACTGGTGAGTAAACCTTAAGCTCGGCAATGCTTAGTTCTTCGATGGCTTTTTTCTTCTCAAGCGCATCGAGTACCACACGGCCTGAAATGTCATGGGCTGTTCTAAATGGAATGCCTTTATCGACTAAATAATCTGCTAACTCAGTTGCATTGGCATAACCTTCACGGGCTGCTTTGGCACAACGCTCACTGTCTAGCTTAATACTGTCGATGACTTCACAGGCGATACGCAAACAGATATGCCATTGATTGGTGGCGTCAAACAAGCCTTCTTTATCTTCTTGCATGTCTTTGTTGTACGCCAGAGGTAAACCTTTCATGGTCACGAGCATGGCTTGTAAGCTGCCAAATACACGACCACATTTACCACGCATTAATTCTAACGCATCAGGATTTTTCTTCTGGGGCATCAAGGATGAACCAGAGGTGACGGCATCACCGAGTTGAATAAAGCCAGCTTCGCCGGAGTTGTAGAAAATCAAATCTTCGGCCATGCGCGACAAATGCATCATGCTAGTACTGGCAACGAACAACAATTCTAATACGTAATCACGATCTGACACAGCATCTAAGCTGTTGATACAGGGGCTATCGAAACCCAATTCTTCAGCGATGGCTTGACGATCGATTGGGTAGGTTGTTCCAGCTAATGCACCACTGCCCAGTGGGCATTGGTTCAAGCGAACCTTTAGATCTTGCAGACGGCTTAAGTCACGCTTTAGCATTTCAACGTAGGCTAAGCACCAGTGCGGGTAACGTACGGGTTGAGCGCGCTGTAAGTGCGTATAACCAGGCAAAATAACATCTTGGTTCGCTTCAGCGTTCCCCACTAAAGAGCCAATCACCGCTTGCACATCTTCAACCAATAACTCAACGTGTTCTCGGGTCCATAAGCGAAAATCAGTGGCAACTTGGTCATTACGACTACGGCCGGTGTGGAGCTTACGTGCCACATCACCGAGTTGTTCAATTAATGTCGCTTCAACGAAACTGTGAATATCTTCTTCACTGCTAGCATCAAAATCCAGTTCACCGGCATCCGCTTTAACTAATAAAGCATTAAGTGCTTCTTCAAGCTGTTGCTGCTCGTCTTGGGTCAGCACACCAGCTTTGGCAATGGCACGAGACCAAGCAATTGAGCCGCGAATGTCTTGGCTCGCTAACACTCTATCGAAAGGTAATGAGTCGTTAACAGTGCGAAACATCGCACTGCTGCCGTCTTGAAAACGTCCGCCCCACAAGCTCATTATTCGATACCTGTATTTTTAAACGGAACGCCTTTTTTATTAAGCGCACTAATACGGCTTGATAAACTGTATAACCGAATAAAGCCTTCTGCATGGCTTTGATCGTATACATCATCAGCGCCGAACGTGGCAAAATCTTCTGAATATAAGCTGTTCGGTGAACGGCGTTGGGTAACAGTGGCTTGGCCTTTGTAAAGCTTGACCACTATGTCGCCGGTTACTTGCTCAGCAAAACTTGCCGCGCCAGCGAGTAGAGCGTCGTTAAGCGGCGTGAACCAGCGTCCGTCATACATAACATGTGAGAATTCTAAGCCAATTTGCTCACGATATTTAAGCGCTGCTTTATCTAATACTAGGCTTTCTAGTGCTTTGTATGCCGTAAGCATTACTGTGCCACCAGGAGTTTCATAACATCCACGGGACTTCATACCGACTAAACGGTTTTCAACGATATCGATACGGCCCACACCATGAGCGCCAGCGAGTTCATTCAATTTAACTAAGCACTGGTAAGGGCTAAGGGCTTCGCCATTTACTTTTACCATACGGCCTTGCTCGAAGCTCACTTCAACTCGCTCTGGGGTATTGGGTGCATCTTCTGGCGAAACCGTCATGGTCCACACTTCTTTACTCGGCTCACACCAAGGATCTTCTAATTCACCACCTTCGTGTGAAATATGCCATGCGTTTGCGTCGCGGCTGTATATCTTAGTTGCTGAAGCGGTGGTTTTGATGTCGCGCTCGGCCAAGTAAGCCAATAGGTCTTCGCGTGAAACCATGTCCCACTCACGCCACGGCGCTATAACGGTCAGCTCAGGCGCTAATGCAGCAAAGGTGCCTTCAAAACGTACTTGGTCGTTACCTTTACCGGTACAGCCGTGACATAGGGCATCCGCGCCGACTTTACGGGCAATTTCAACTTGCGCTTTAGCAATGATTGGGCGAGCCATAGACGTACCAAGCAAGTATTGACCTTCATACACCGCGCCAGTAGTGATAGTGGGGTAGATGTAGTCAGATACAAACTCTTCTTTTAAGTCGACTATGTAGCATTCGCTAGCGCCGGTTTTGATAGCTTTTTCACGTAGCCCTTGTAATTCTTCGTCGCCTTGACCTACATCCGCTGCAAATGCGATCACTTCACAATCGTAGTTTTCTTTTAACCAAGGAATGATGGCTGACGTATCTAAACCACCTGAATAGGCTAGTACCACTTTTTTGATGTTTTTCTTGCTCATTGTCTGTACCTAAAATAAATATTGTTAAATGGGGTTAAACTGCGCCGCCGAGAAGGTGCACTAAAATAGCATTCTGGGCGTGCATTCTATTTTCTGCTTGCTGCATCAAAATGGATTGCTCTGAATCAATCAAGGTGCCGCTAATTTCTAAGTCACGATGGGCAGGTTGACAGTGCATTACGTACTGGGCGCCAGTCGATTGCATCATCGCTTCATCGATTTTGTACTTACCAAACGCCTGCTTGATGGTTTCAAGTGGGGTATCGTCGCCCATTGATAGCCAAGTATCGGTGTAAAGTGCATGAGCACCGTTTGCGGCTTCAACATCATTACTGATAATTAACTTACCACCGTTTTGTTCAGCTTTTTGTTCGGTTAATTTCACTATGGCTGGATCAACTTCGTAGCCAGCAGGGGTGATCACCACTACTTCACAACCAAGTGTGACACCTACTATCATCAAAGAATGGGTCACATTATTACCATCACCGATATACGCGAGTTTAACTTTGCTTAAATCGCCAAAACGTTCGGTTAATGTCAAATAGTCGGCCATGGCTTGGCAGGGATGATACATGTCACATAATGCATTGATGACAGGTACTTTGGCGGCACTGGCTAATTCTTCTAAGGTTGAATGAGCGAAAACCCGCGCAACAATAGCGTCAGCCCAGCATGCCAAATTATTACCCATGTCCTTGGTGTCTTCACGGCCCGCTAATTTGTTCGATTGACTGTCTAAATAAACGAGGTGTCCGCCTAATTTATTAATACCAATGTCAAAACTGACACGGGTACGTAACGATGGCTTTTCGAACAAAGCAACAATTGATTTGCCTGCGAGGGCATGGCGATAATCAGCCGGATTATTCTTAATCGTGATAGCCAGTTGCAATAGTGCATTGAGGTCTTTTGCTGACCAATCAGTGAACGATAGTAGATCCTTTTTCATGGAGGTACCTTAAATATTTGGGATTATGGTAGTGCCAACGGGGTCGCCCGCCAGCAATCCTAAGAGTTGCTCTGGTGTTTGCCAACTCGCAATTGTAATGGGACGCTGTAAACTTGTTGCGGCATCAAGTGCGGCATCAACTTTCACTTGCATACCATCTTTGATCACGCCAGCTGATACTAACCCTTCGATATCGTGGGCCGTCAACTGACTGATCAGCGCTTTGTTGTGATCCAGCACACCAGGTACATTCGACAACAACAACAAATCGGCATTCAATAGCTGCGCAATAACGGTTGCTGCTTGATCGGCATTTACATTGAGTAAGTTACCTTTTTCATCGGCTCCTATTGAGCTGATGATCGGCAGGATATTCGCCTCGAGCAATAAATTCAACATAGTTGGTGAATTTGCTTTCGCTACGCCCACTGCGCCAAGCGCTGGGTCAAGGATTGTACAACTCGTCATAGCGCCATCGGCTAAGCATAAACCAACGGGGGTAGCATTCGCACGAATAGCAAAAGCGCACAGTTGTTTATTTGCAGTACCCGCTAAGGCCCCAGTAATATAAGGCATATGCTCTGGTGGTGTAACACGCAAACCATTGACTTTGGTACTGGTGAATTGCAAGGCTTGCAATAATTGTTCAACCATAGGGCCGCCACCGTGCACAAGAACGACAGGGCGACTTTGTTGAAGCTGTTTAATAACAGCCAACAATTGCAGCGCTTCAGCAGTGGCTTGCATAAATGCGCCACCGACTTTAATTACGAGTGGTTTCATGCCGATACCTCATGCACTAAACCTAGCTGTGATGCGTAACCAAATCGCAAGTTGGCGCATTGTAAGGCTTGAGATGCTGCACCTTTGAGCAGGTTGTCGATAGCGCTAGTAATGACTAGGTAGCCTTTGTGCGTATCTAATTTCCAGAATAAATCGCAATGTGGCGTACCAACGACATCGTCCAGCTTAGGCCAAGTGTTGCGAAGTCTCACAATAGCATGGTTCTTATAGGCCTGATTGAAGGCATTCTCAATGGCTTCTGGGCTGACATCTGCGTTTACTTTAACGGTAATGGTTGCCAAAATACCACGTTTGAAATTACCTAAGTGTGGAGTGAAAATAACGTCGCGACCCAAATAAGCACTGATTTCAGGTTGATGGCGATGACCTAATACACCATAAGCTTGCAGACTGACTTCGCAGTAGCTACTGGCCATGGCCGCTTTACGACCTGCGCCAGACACACCAGATACAGCGTTGATAATCGGTAAATGGCCATCTGCTATAAAACCTGCATCATGCAATGGCTTTAATGCGCTTAGTGAAGCCGTGGGGTAGCAACCCGGCACGGCAACGATGTCGGCAGTCTTAATGTCTTTTGCAAACCAATCCGCCAAACCATAAACCGCTTTTTCTAGGCAAGCGGGTTGTTGATGGGCAAAACCGTAGTACTGTTCGAATACCTGCTGGTCTTTTAGCCTAAATGCGCCTGATAAGTCGAACACCACGGCTTTGCCTGAAGACAAAATGGGCATCCAGTCGTGGCTAGCTTCATGGGGAGTGGCAAGAAAAATGACATCCATTTCATTCGCCAATGAATGCAAAGCGTCATCATTCAAAGGCGTCAGCGGTAAATTCACTTGCGCGAACAAATAACCGTGCACATCACCGAGTTTTTTGCCGGCATCTTGACTTTGTGCTGACACATATAAGGCATTTAATTCAAAGCGTGGGTGGCGTTGCACTAAAGAGGCTAATTCGGCACCGGTATATCCACTGGCGCCGACAATACAAGTTTTGATCATAAAACGTATATCTCTATTAATCGTAATGATTTAATTTGCTAAACAAAGGTGACAAAAATAAAAAAACACCCAAGACCTTTAGCAAATACTAAAGGTCTTGGGTGAGCTAAACGCATCAGACCTCGACTTATCGTCGATACAACATGCTGGCGAAGCTAGGCAGGGAATCAAACTGTGATGTAATAGAATTCATATGCGTAATTAAACCAAATTAAGATATTATGTATGAATAAATTGAGCTAAAAGCGTATTTGCCTAAGTAGCTAAACCATGTTGGCGATAAGCATGCCATGTGTTATATATTTATGCAAATAAAATGAATAATTATTTAAAGGTTTGGTTATGCCATCTTTGTCTTTTTTAGAACGTTATGCACATATCATCAAAACACCGTCTATCAGCGCTTTTAGCGCAGATTTAGACCAATCTAACCGTGCTATTATCGATTTGCTTGCAGCATGGTTTAGTGATTACAACTTCGACATAAGTATTCAACAAGTACCAAACGCTCGAAATAAGTACAATATGCTGGCTAAAATTGGTAGCGGAGAGGGCGGACTACTATTATCTGGACATTCTGACACTGTGCCATTTGATGACAACAAGTGGCAATTTGATCCATTTAACGCCCAGCAGGCTGACGGAAAGCTGTATGGTTTAGGTACCTGTGACATGAAAGGCTTTTTTGCCTTTATTTTAGAGGCAATAAAAGACATTCCTCTTAAAAATTTAAAGAAACCGCTTTATATTTTGGCCACAGCTGACGAAGAAACATCCATGGCTGGGGCGCGTTTTTTCGTCGAGCAGCAATTAATTAAACCGGACATGGCGATTATTGGCGAGCCCACCGAACTAAAACCTATATACAAACACAAGGGGCACATGGGCCACAGTTTGAATATTGAAGGAAAAGCCGGGCATTCCAGCGATCCTGCGAAGGGCGTCAATGCGATTGAAATCATGTATCAAGCCATTGGCAAGTTGATCGCATTGAAACAGCAGCTATCGGAGAAATATCGCGATGATGCTTTTAGTGTGCCGGAAGTCACGATGAACCTTGGTCATATTCATGGTGGGGACGGTGAAAATCGTATCTGTGGACACTGCCAGCTAAATTTTGATTTGCGTGCTATTCCTTCGCTAAGTGATATAGAAGCGATTGCCATGATTGATGAGGCTTTGGCCCCGTTGATGCAAAAATATCCCCAGCGAATTACTCGTGAAGCTATGTATGAAACGGCCCCGGCGTTTGGGTGTCGCAATGAGCAAGGGATCTTAGAATTAGCGCAGAAATTGACAGGATTTGAGCCCGTTAGCGCAAATTACGCTACTGAGGCGCCGTTTATCAACCAATTAGGTTGTGACACCATAGTATTAGGACCGGGTAGTATTGAGCAAGCTCATCAACCAGATGAGTTTATTTCCCTGCACTATGTTGACCCAACAGTGACTTTGCTGCGCAATTTCATCAAACAAGTCTGCTTCTGATGGGGTCATTTGAGCGAGGAAATAATACACGCTTGATGTTCATCTGTGCTTTTGGATTCAGTGTATTAGGTTGTGCCGTAAACCCTCAAATCTCTGTTCACCACAGGTCTTCTGACGGCAACATAAACACCGCCAGTGCTTTATCACCGAGTTTAGTCGGTTACCCTGATTTACCTGAGCCGGTAACGAATAATGCGGTGGCAAAAGTGGTGACTTCCCAAGGGCGTTATTTATTGTCTTTTATGGGATTAGGGGCAACGAAAACCGACAAGGCGGTACACAATAAAGCCTGGGCGTTAAACATTGATAAAGCTGATAACACAAGTGTGAATGGAATTGCCTGGCAAGCAAAAAACGCCGTGCCTTCCACATTACCGCAGTCAGGACGGTTAGCCAGTGTCGCAGTCGGGGTCAACGATATGGCCTATCTATTTGGGGGTTATACGGTCGATGAAGCGCACAATGAGGTGTCGAGTCCGGACAATTTCCGTTATGACGTTATCGCTGATGCGTATTATCCTCTTGCCGCTACACCCGTGCCGGTGGATGATGCCGTTGCACTGGTTTATCGCCAGCGGTATATCTATTTAATTAGCGGATGGCATAACGACGGTAATATCAATTTGGTGCAAATTTACGATGTACAAACCGACAGTTGGCAACAAGGTTCGCCTTTTTTAGGGCAACCGGTATTTGGTCATGCTGGCGCTATTGTTGGCGAAAATATATTGCTCTGTGACGGTGTGAAGGTCGATGCTCAGCCAGATAAACGTCGTACTTTTTCTGCTGAGCCGGCTTGTTATCATGGAATGATTGATATGCTTGATAGGAATAAAATTGATTGGCGCACGATCGAGCACCCTACATCTGTTGCGCGTTACCGTATGGCAGCCGTTGGTGATAACGACAGCCATTCCGCGGTCTTTTTGGGAGGCTCAGATAACCCTTATAACTACGACGGTGTCGGTTATAACGGTGAACCAGCCACGCCAAGTAGCGAAATGTGGCGCTATGATTTTGAACGTTCGAAATGGCAGGTCACGGATGTTGGCACTGGCACGATGGATCACCGAGGGCTTTTGCGTATTGGTAAGGGGGCAGATAAACACTTTGTAACCCTTGGCGGAATGGTTGAGCACCAACGAGTGTCTAGCGCAGTTCACCGTGTTGTTTTATAAATGATGCGCAAAAATGAATTTTGAATTTAGGTAAATGGGGTTAAACATGCAAAAGACGGTTGCGCTTGTTGCGCATGATCATAAAAAGCCAGAATTGATCCGCTGGGCGTTAGAACATAAAGCTGAGCTGGAAAAACACGCACTAGTTGCAACAGGGACTACTGGGGGCTTGTTACAAGAAGCCCTTAATTTACCGGTAAAGCGTTTTAAAAGTGGGCCTTTAGGGGGGGACCAGCAAATAGGTGCCTTAATCGCTGAAGGAAAATTAGACAGCCTAATCTTCTTTTGGGACCCTTTGAATCCAGCCCCTCACGATCCTGATGTGAAAGCCTTATTACGTTTATGCTCGGTGTGGAATTTACCTGTAGCCTGCAACACATCCACTGCCGATATGCTGATTACATCGCCTCTATTCATTGAGGGATTGTATGAAAGGGCTATGCCTGAATTCTGATAGGGATAAGCCATGTCTATGTATGCAGTGGTATGGCTTATTATTCAATGCCGCTACTCGCGGGACGTAAATAGCGGCTAAGCGAATATGCACAATGGCCAAGTGCGTAATGTATAGGCAATTAGCTCGGGCTATTTATTGCGACCGTGATGATCATGGGCTTTTTGTTTGGTTTTAGCCTGCATTTTTGCTTGTTGCTCCGGCGTTAATAGCTGCCAAAATTCATATTTTTTCTTTGCTCGGTTAAGCCCATTTTCGAGCTTGTCCTCAAACGTTTCCTGTTGCAGGGCAAGCCAATCACTTTGCGCTAAATCTTCGTTAGTAATGAGGGCCAGAATACGTTTTTCAAACACAAGATGACGTGTTTTATTTTGTTCTCGGTCGGATCTTTCTTCTTGGTTTTGGTTCGCTAATACGACTCTTTGTTTTTCCGTGAGCCCCAAGGCATCGAAGCGATCATCTCGTTTACCCTTAGGACCACTGGGTCGTTCAAACTGACTTTTATCTGTTAATGTTTGAACAAACGTCTGCTTTTGAGTGTCATCAAGCGTTAACCATATTTTATGTTGGCCTTGAATATATTGCCATAGAAGTTGGCTGGCCAATTCCTGCTCTTGCTTAAGAGCAGTGCGTATCTCGTTTTCATTCCAGATGTTGCTCTGGATCAGCAAACGCACTGCTTCTCGGCTAACACGCATATCTTGCATGAGCGTGGCATTATCTGCGTGTTGCTGTTGACGAAGTAATCTTATGTCCTGACGTTGAGTTGTTGTTAAATCAAGATTTTTCAACACGGAATGCATATTTATTGCATCGTTGTGGAGTCTAGGATGAGCCGTCACGGAGGCTTGAATGGCAAGCAATGCCAGTGACAAGGCAATAGGTTTGGATATTAATTTCAAGGTGAGCATGCGTTGTCCCTCGCGCGGGTTAAATGCGGATGTAGAGTAGCAAATCTGGCACAAAGAAATGCAAAGCCAATGTAAAGATTACGTAAATCGACAGTTTGACGGCTAAGATTCCGTTACTATTTTATACCTATAACTGTAACTTTTAATGTTGCAGCCGTTGTAAGGAACGTTGAGATGTTAGAAAAGTCTTTGTTATTGATTGATGACGATCAGGCGCTGAGTGAGTTATTAAAAGAGTACCTGACGGCTCAAGGGTATCGAGTTCAAGTGGCTTGTGACGGTGAGGCCGGTTTGCTTGCTGCGAAATCGGGACAGCATTTTGATTTGATCATTTTGGATGTGATGCTACCTAAAATCGATGGTTTTGAAGTACTCAAGCGTTTGCGTGGCACCCATGTGACACCTGTACTGATGTTAACTGCCAAAGGCGATGATTTTGATCGCATTTTGGGCCTTGAATTGGGCGCCGATGATTATCTCGCCAAGCCTTTTAATCATAGGGAGTTGTCTGCTCGCGTAAAAGCCATCGTGCGCCGGGTTGATATTCAAGCTAGTTTACAAGACGACAAACAAAAGCAAAGCACGATTGAAATTGGTGATGTGCAGTTGCATACAGCAACTCAAACCGTTACTTGTAACAGCTCATTGATAGAACTAACGGGCACTGAATTCGCAGTATTACGCTTATTGATGAGTTGCAGTCCAGACTTGGTGCCCAAACAGGCGATAAGTGAACAAGTATTAGGCCGAAAACTGGCACCTTTTGACCGCAGTATTGATATGCATGTCAGCAATTTACGTAAAAAACTCGGGCAATGTAATGATCAGGACAAGATTAAAACTCACCGCGGTGTGGGTTATGTGTATTTGGGGAACGTATGAGCGGGTGGGTGCACTTGAACCCTTTTCGTAGTTTATACGGGCGGATTTTTTTATGGTTTTGGTTGACCACTATTGTCATGATCGCTGGCTCTGCTTGGGTCGTGCATAGTTTAATGTCTGGATCAAAATATCAGCCAATTTCCGAGACTCAGCAAGGAGAGTTGTACCGGGCTCGCGATGCGATATTACGCAGTAATGGTCGTCCTGAACGGGGGCCGTTATCTGAGAGATTGCGCAGATTTGGTCAGCGTGAGCAAATGACAGTGATATTGCTTGATCTGCAAAATAATGAATTAATCATAAGTGGACCGATGCGCAAGTTACGGGATGAAAAGCCATTTTTAGATTTAATTTCGTCAACGAATCCTCTGCGTATTGTCACACCTTTTGGTGAGTTTAGCGGCCCATTAACGCTTAAACTTAAGCAAAAGGATTATCTCATGTTTGTTGGGGACGCCCGGCCTATAGGCTTTCCCGAAAGACTTCGCGAAGGGCCACCCCTAATATTGATTGGGCTAATGTTGCTTATCAGTGCAGGGCTGTGCTCATTAATCGCCCGATCGTTGGTAAAACCAATAAAACAATTGCAAGCAGCCACGAAATCCATGGCGGACGGGGAGTTAAGTACCCGGGTAGGGTCAGCCAGTTATCGCAGTGACGAGATCGGTCAGCTAGGGCTGGACTTTAATCACATGGCTGAGCAAATAGAAACATTGCTTAATGGTCAAAAGCGCTTACTGGGAGATATTTCTCACGAGCTGCGCACACCGTTAACACGTATGCAATTAGCGATTGGCATAGCCCAGCAACAAGAGAGCCAATGTGGGGCTGGTAATAGTGAGCTGGCGTTGACGCGAATTGAAAAAGAAGCGCATCAGATGGAGCACATGGTGGCGCAAGTGCTCATGTTGTCGCGCCTCGATAGTAACGTCCGTGTATCCCAAAAGCAGGAGATGAGTTTTGATACTTTGCTGACAGGCCTGTTGGCCGATTGTGAATTTGAAGCACAGTCACATAATAAAACGTTATCGGTCGTTATTGATTCTGACGCTAATATTTACGCCGATGGTGATTTACTCACAAGCGGCATCGAAAATGTGTTGCGTAACGCGGTGAAGTACGCCAACGAAAAAGTCGTGTTTGAACTGAAGATCGAAGAGAATATGGCGCAGATAAAGATTTGTGATGATGGCATTGGGATACCTGAATCAGATCTTAGCCATATTTTTCAACCGTTTTATCGTGTTTCTTGTGCGCGAGACCGAGATACGGGAGGCGTTGGGTTAGGTTTGGCAATTGCCAGCCGAGCTATTGCTGTACATCAAGGGGAAATTGTTGCTCATAATCAGGTGAAAGGCGGTCTGTGTGTACATATTAGCCTGCCCACAGTTAGTTGAACGCCGTATATTCAGCATAAGCTGGCTCTGTTAAGCTAGCATTTTATCCTAATCATAGAGTGACCCATGGCTGACAACTATCTGATCAGTAATGAAAAGCAACTTGAACAGACTTACGCAGAGCAAATTAAGCCTTTGATGTCATCAAAGGTTCAGGGCAGCTTTGTTGGTGTGTCGGGTATCACTATTAGTTATGCATTTTTGCAACATCCAAATGCAAAGGGAGCAGTGGCTATATCCACTGGTCGTATCGAATCATGGGTTAAGTACCAAGAAGTCATGTTCGATTTATACCAAAATGGTTATTCGGTGTTTATTCATGATCATCGTGGGCAAGGATTATCGGGGCGCATGACCCGAAATCCCCATATGGGATTTGTATGCGAGTTTGCCGATTATGTGGCAGATTTTAAAGCCTTCTATCAGCAAGTCATTAAGCCTAACTGTCAGCATAAACCTCGCTTACTCTGCCATTCCATGGGCTGTGCTATCGGTGCATTGTATGTATTAAAGCATGCTGAGGATTTTGCTAATGTCGTTTTTTGCGCGCCTATGTTTGGTATTCGTCCCGCTTTGCCTACCTGGCTGGCAAAAATACTCATTGGCGCTAATTTGTTGATCAGCCGTGGCTTTGGCCATGATGCGAGTTATTTTATTGGCCAAAAAAACTATCAGGAAACAGAGTTCACTTTAAACGAGCTGACCCATAGCGAGCAGCGTTATCAGTTATTTAGAGATACCTATACTTTGCAACCAGAAGTTCAACTTGGTGGCGTGACTGGGCATTGGTTGCGCGCGGCCTTGGCCGCCATGAATCAGATTGAAAACTGTGCTAGTCAGATTTCAATCCCTGTTTGGGCGATTCAAGCAGGGGATGACACTGTGGTTGACAATAAAAGACAGAACCGCGTATTGAGCCTAATGCCTGATTGTCAGGTGCAGCGCATTGCGGGGGCACGTCATGAGATGTTACTGGAGCAAGATGAGTATCGCCGCCCGTGTATGCAGGCTATTTTGACTTTCTTGGCTGGGAGCTAATTGTGATAAAGCTTACCGCCCCCGATGCATTTTGCTAGAATTGCGCAAATTTTGAATTATCGCGGCAATATACATGCTGGACATCGTTTTATATCAACCTGAAATTCCCCCTAATACTGGTAACATCATCCGTTTGTGCGCCAATACAGGCTTCGCCTTACACCTAATCGAGCCCTTAGGATTTGAATGGGACGACAAGCGTGTACGTCGTGCCGGTCTCGATTATCATGAATTTGCAAATGTGGTGCGTCACGCTTCATTAGAAGCCTATTTAGCAAGCAGGCAGCCCAAGCGGGTGTTTGCCTGCACCACGAAAGGCAGTACCTTTTTCGCTAAAGCGCAATATCAACAAGGAGATGCATTGTTGTTTGGTCCCGAAACCAGGGGCTTGCCGGAAGATGTAATCAATAGTCTACCAGCGGAGCAACGTGTGCGTATTCCTATGCTACCAGATAGCCGCAGTATGAATTTATCAAATGCGGTATCGGTTTTTGTATATGAAGCCTGGCGTCAACTTGACTTCAAGGGCGCGGTGTAACGCCCATAATGCCTATGTAAATAAAGTCAGGTGATGAGTAAGCTTGTGTATTTAGTTTACGTTGCTAATGGACAACCTGAGCAGATCGTTAAATAAACTCGAATGCATCACCATATAGGTTCTTCAATATTAAGCCTTTCTGGTGGAACTCTTCTCTGGCGACACCAGCCATTTCGAAGCGACCTGCTACGTACACTCGATAAGGCTCAAGACTAACAAAGTCCTCTAATACGGCTTTATGAACCCAGCCTGTTTTGCCCGCCCATTGATGGCCTGGATGTTCAACGACAGGTATAAAGGTAAAATGGGCATGTTGTTTTTCCAACGCAATCAATTCGTCGTAGGCGTACATGTCCGCGGTGGAGCGAGTCCCCCAGTATAAAAATACGGGATCTTTGTGGCCTTTGATATGTTCGGCAGCTGCGAGCATTTCATGCAATATGGCTTGGGTGTAGGAAAACCCTGTTCCACCTGCTAGTAATATCGTTGGCATAGAGGTGTCAGTGCGTGCAAATGCATTGCCGAGCCCACCACTTACCGTTATTTCGTTATCTTGCCGCATTCTGTCGAGTACTTCGCCAGCGTAACTGTTGCCTGGTTCTGCGCCAATATGCAGCTGTATTTTGCCATCTTTTCGTGGGGCAGTTGCAATTGAGAAGGGTCGTTGATCACCTTCATCCATCACCACTTTTAAGTACTGGCCGGCTTGATAAGTAAAAGGCTGTTGTGGTGTAAGCGTAACTAAGCTAACGACCGGGTTAAGAGCAACAATGGAATCAACCTTACATAGGGTGTGATGCATAATAATCTTCTGCGCTTATATCAAATTGCATCTACAGAGATACAAATAATTAAAATATGAATGAAGATATTTGTGAAGCTATTTACTGGGGCTAAACAAACCTTCTTAAGAATTGCAGAATAACGTGTGGTTCAAACTGCTTGCGTGCATTCTTGTTGTTCAAACATAAATTTGAGCATGCATCAAATGCACGGTTTATCAAATTCGAAAATGACGCTTCTATCAGAGTATAAACTGCTGGCTGTCAAGTTACGAGATGGATCGTTAGACCTTGTTATTTTTAGTTATTTTACGTAGATATTAGTTTGCTTGATGGAGCCTTTTTACATTTTTGAGCTTGCATTTATGCGCATCTAGTGGTTTATTGAATTGGCAAGTTATGCAAAATTAATCGGTTGGCTCGACATACTTTTGTAGCGTACTGAGTGGATTTTTATCCGCAAGCTTGGACGCTTATTATAGCGAGTGAAAGTAAGCTGAGCAGACCGAAATGTATTGTCTTTACAACACTCATCGAGGATTGCCTATGTCTCTTACCACTGAAATGGTTGACGAGTTTAATTTGTTATTAAAGTTTCCTACAACCAGTCTAATGCAAGGCCTGAAGATACATCAAGATGCCGAACCTAGTACAATTGATGCGGGTAAACGTTTGTTTGATAAAGGTATTGTTACTATGCCTGATGGGGGGTATTTAACTGATCTCGGCCATGATTTAGTCGAGCACGCACAAGTTGTTCAGTCCGCACTCGCGAGCGAATAACACTTTCAGCAGCACACTGAAAATAGCAATCGGGCAGTTTGAGGTTTATCAATTCTAATAACTGCCGATAACATTGATATGAGCCTTAGCCATTCGATACTATTATGAACCTTTCTTCGCCTAAATATTCTCGTTTTAAGCTAGTCACGGCAATGTTAGCCTTGGCATCTGTATATTCACCTTTAAGTCGCGCGGCTGATGAAATTAAAGCCGTACAAATATACTCACAGGATCAATTGTTAAGACTTATCCAGCGCAATGAACATTTAAGCCAAGTGGTGCTGGATAACTGTCAGTTGGTGCAAGATATTGAAGCGCGTGCGCAAACATTAAAAATGCCTGCCTACCAGTTTTTATGGGGGGACATGCTTGCTTGGGGGGTGTGTGTCAGTCCGGAGCCAGAGCGAGGTATTGATTTTATAAGGCAAGCAGCGGATCAAGGTCTACCTGAAGGGCTCGAGCAACTAGGCCGCTACTACGCACAAGGCAAGTTGGTACAACAAGATAAAGCGCGCGCAGTGGTATTTTTACGTGAAGCTTCAATGCTGGGTAATCAAAAAGCGCAAATAGAACTGGCGGAATTATTTATCGATGGTTACGGTAGCCCTTATGATTATGAGGACGCTTATCATTGGTTATATAACGCTGTGACCAATGACAAAAAGACGCACCAAAAAATTGCCAGTTGCCTAACGAAGTTAGAAAAACTGATGCATCCTAAAGCGGTTCGAAAAGCAAAACGTTCCCTGGATACCTAAATAACTCCGCTTGAATAGGGATACTTTATTGTATCTGGGTCAACTTGCGCCTCATCGTCATCAATTAAGCGTTTTTAATTGCGCCAGCTTCGTTATACTAGTCGCATAATTTACCTTACTTGGAAACGCCATCACTTATATGAGCGACGATCCCTTTTACCAGCGCGAGAAAGAAAAATACGAAAATCCAGTAGCCAGTCGAGAATACTTACTCGAATTGCTTACCGATGCTAAAAAACCGTTATCCTTTCTTGAATTTTGTCACCTATTAAATGCAGAAGATGAAGATAGCCGAATTGGCATACAACGTCGTTTGCGTGCGATGGAGCGCGAAGGGCAAATCGAATTCAATCGTGATAAAAAATACGCCAAACTGAAACTAGAAGAGCTCATTCAAGGACGTGTGATTGGTCACCGAGACGGTTTCGGTTTCTTAAAACGCGATGATGGTGAGAAAGACTTATTCATTCACAATGCGCAAATGTCTACTGTGTTGCATGGTGATGTGGTGTTAGTTAAAGAGAGTGGTACTGATAATCGCGGGCGTCGTGAAGCGCGTATCGCAAAAATCATTGAGCCACGCAGTGAGCCCATAGTTGGACGCTACTTCTTTGAAAACGGTGTTGGTATGGTTATACCTGATGACAGCCGTATCAATCACGAAATTACTATTCCAGGAGAATATGTTAACGGTGCTCGCCAAGGGTTTATCGTGGTGGTCGAAATTGTCCAACGCCCTAGGCGCCGAGTTAATGCGATTGGTAAAGTTTTAGAAGTGTTGGGGGAGCACATGGCTCCAGGCATGGAAATCGACATGGCATTACGCACATTCGATATTCCTCATGTTTGGCCGAAAGGCGTAACCAAGCAAATTGCTGATCTTAGTGAACAAGTACCTGAAGAAGCAAAAGAAAATCGCATTGATTTACGCCAATTACCACTGGTGACGATTGACGGCGCAGATGCCCGCGATTTTGACGATGCGGTATTCTGTTCCCCACTGGATGATGGCGGATGGCAATTGTGGGTTGCGATAGCGGATGTCAGTTATTATGTTCGTCCAGGCACTGCACTTGACAGCGAAGCGCAAAACCGTGGTAACTCTGTGTACTTTCCGGAGCAAGTGATTCCCATGTTACCTGAAGTGTTATCTAACGGTTTATGTTCGTTGAACCCTCAGGTCGACCGTCTGTGCTTGGTGTGTGAAATGACCATCAGCAGCAACGGTGATCTGATTGAACACCAGTTCTATGAAGCTGTGATGAATTCAAAAGCACGCCTAACCTACACCAAAGTGTGGGACCTCTTGAAAGATGAAGATGCGCAAGGCAACCCAGAGTTACATAAGCGTTATGCCGAACAAGTACCGCATTTAAAGAATTTGCATGATATGTACCGCACCCTCAAGCGCAAACGTAGTCAACGAGGTGCGATTGAATTTGAAACCCAAGAAAGCAAGTTTGTGTTTAATGCCCAGCGCAAGATCGACACCATAGTACCGGTTACGCGCAACGATGCCCACAAACTGATTGAAGAATGCATGATTTTGGCGAACGTGGCAGCAGCTAAAACGCTCAGCAAGCAGAAAGCTGAAGCACTTTATCGTATTCACGATGAACCGGATTCAGATCGTCTAAGCGCGTTTTTATCGTACCTTGGAGAAGTCGGCATCACACATCACATCAGTAAGGATGCGTCGCCGCAAGAATTCACTGAAGTGATTAACAAAATTCAGGGCCGAGCGGATCAAGAACTCATTCAAACCATGCTTCTGCGCTCAATGAAGCAAGCTGTATATAGCCACGAAAATATTGGTCACTTTGGTTTAGCGCTGGATGCCTATGCGCATTTTACTTCGCCTATTCGTCGTTATCCTGATTTGGTGGTCCATCGGGCTTTAAAAGCAACGATAGATAAAAATCAGCAACGCAAGAGTAAAACAGGCGGCAAAGCTTATACGGCAGAAGAAGTCGATTCATTAGGCGAACAATGCTCAATGACTGAGCGGCGCGCAGATGATGCTACTCGAGATGTAGCAGATTGGCTGAAATGCGAGTTTATGCTTGATCACGTAGGCGATAGCTTCGAAGGTGTCATTGCTTCGGTAACCAGTTTCGGATTCTTTGTACGTTTGACGGAATTTCATATCGACGGCTTGGTACATATATCAGCGTTAGATAACGATTTTTATCACTTTGATGAGACTAAACAGCATCTTGCAGGAGAGAATTCTGGGATTGTTTATCGATTAGGTGACCCTTTAGAGGTGAAGGTGGCAGCTGTGAACCTAGATGAACGAAAAATTGATTTTGTGCTAGCGAATGCGCCGCCTAAAGGGCGAGGAAGTAAGCGTGGGACTAAGAAATCTTCGTCAGCGAAAAAAGGCGCACCCAGTAAAGGCAGTCCTGTGTCTAAGGCTGGGGCTGAATCTGCAAATACTAAAGGCGCAGACAAAGCGAGCCCAAGTAAGAAGAAACCGCGTACCCGACGTTCTAAGGCCAAGGGGGCGACTGAATCTAAGCCCACGACTAAATCACGCCGTTCACCGGCAAGTAAAGGGAATAAATAACTATGGCTCAACATGAGTGGTTGTACGGGATCCACGCTTTGGAATCCGTCATTGAGCGTGAACCCGAGCGCTTAATCGAGCTGTTTGTGCTCAAAGGTCGTGATGACAAGCCCATTAACAACATTATTAACCATGCGCGAAAGTTTGGTATTGCAGTGCAGTTTTGCCAACGTAAGACCTTGGACGAAAAAGTAAACGGTGAACAACATCAAGGCGTGGTAGCGAAAGCAAAACCAGGTAAGCAGTTTAATGAAAGTGATTTAGATGAGATCATCAAAAATAGTACTACGCCGTTTATATTAGTGCTTGATGGTGTGACTGACCCACATAATTTAGGGGCGTGTCTGCGCACTGCGGATGCAGCTGGAATTGACGCCATTGTTGTGCCGAAAGATAACTCGGTTGCGTTAACGCCTGTGGTTAGAAAGGTCGCATGTGGTGCTGCGGATTTAATTCCGTTGGTGCAAGTGACTAACCTTGCTCGTACTTTGCGCGAAATTAAAGATGCGGGTGTATGGGTTGTCGGTACTGCGGGTGAAGCCACACAGAGTATTTATGAGTGCAAAATGCAAGGACCGATAGCGTTAGTTATGGGAGCTGAGGGTAAAGGCATGCGTCGTTTAACTCGTGAGCATTGTGACGAGCTAATAAAACTACCCATGGCTGGTTCGGTATCGAGTCTCAATGTATCCGTTGCAACAGGTATTTGCTTGTATGAGATAGTTCGCCAACGGGGAAATTAGTTTTAATTTTTGCGTTTCGGCCTTAACCCTTTCAATTAATTGACATTAAAAGCTGAAATGATTGTTTCTTCTCATACTCATCGGAGTTTGATGAGAAAACCTACAGCCCTTATGTATAGGGGCTGTAGGTGCAAATCATGACTAATACTGCTCTTATTGATATGTATTCTTTAACAACCTTTTTGCGTCTGAGCGGCTTAAACACGCCCTTAGTGGCTTAGTCACGAAATCTTTCTGTTGTGCATCTATTGCCCTACCTATCCAAATTTTCTGGTCTTGGGTTACTTCGGCCCTGCAGCTTATTATTTTGCCATCTTGATGATACAAAATGCGAACTAATTGTGAGCGCTTTACTAGGGGCTCATAGGGGTACCCTGCCTGTGTGTATAGTTTTTCTGATGTGTTTTGTGCGTTAGTTGGCAGGCTTAAGGCTAATGTAAGTATTGTTGTGGTGGCAATTAAGAGATTATTTATTAAATTATTCATCGTTTTTCCTCATATTTAGAGATTTCAAGATAGAACTGAGACTCAATCCTGACAAACGATGAAAACTAAACTACGGTTAAGTAAATCTTAACTGAGTAGAATGTAAACCATGAACAAACTCCCTCCTCTTAATGCATTGCGTTATTTCTTGGCTGCAGCACAAGCTTTGAGTTTTAAAGACGCCGCGGCTCAGATGTTCGTTACTCAGGCCGCTATCAGTCAACATATAAAAACGTTAGAGGTGTTCATGGGGTGCCAATTATTCGAACGGGGACATCGCAATGTTACGTTGACCAGAGCTGGGCAAAGACTTCTGCCCGACATTGCAACCGGGTTTGACTATTTAACGAAAGGGGTGGGCAATGTTGCCTTAGATAGTCGCCCAAATATACTCAACCTCACGGTAATTGAATCCCTATCATCCCGCTGGTTAGTGCCGCGACTGTGTCGTTTTCAGCAGCTGTATCCGCATATCAATGTGCGAATACAACCCACTAATCAACTGTTGAATTTTGATCAAAGTGAACTTGATTTAGCGATACGCTTTGGGACAGGAGAATACAAGCAATTAGAAAGTCGTCGGTTAGTTGGCGATACAATGCATATGGTTTGCCATCCTCTACTTGCCAGCAAAATATTAACGCCTCAAGCTGTGTGTTCCCACCCCACTTTAAAAGAGAATAGCAGTGACGTCATTCCTGCATGGGAACATTTTTATGCCCAGCACTCGATAACACCTAATAATGCGTTGAGTGCATTACAAGTAGATGATTCGAGCATAACGATAATTGAAGCCGCTCTAGCAGGTCAGGGAGTGGCGATGTTACGATACAGCTTGATTTATGAACAATTGGAAAGGGGCCAATTGGTTAAATTATTCAATTTTAGCTTTGCGTGTCAATACGCCTATTATCTTGTCGCCCCCGAAGCCAATTTTGCCAGAGCAAAAGTCAAACAGTTCTCTTCATGGCTCGAAGAAATGTTTGCAGAAATACCCTAGTTGAATTAAAAAAGAACAATTTGAATAGAAAATAAGCTGCATTCACTTAGTTTATTCGTAGTGATATATCAAATAAATGCTGAAGTCTTATAGTTGTTTGACCTGTGAGCCTACAATCGTTATAACATTGTTATTAAAATGTATATTTAGGTTCGGGAGACGAAATGTCGTTACAGACGCCTTTAGAAATGATGTACCACTGGGAAGATACTACTCCTCAGAAGGTTTATTTGAAACAACCAGTCAACGGAGCTGTACTTAGTCATACGTGGGCGCAAACAGCGGACCAGGTCCGCCGTGTTGCTTCTGGTTTGATTGCGCTGGATTTGCCAGCAGGCAGTCATATCGCATTACTATCAAAAAATTGCGCCGAATGGTTTATTACTGACTTAGCCATTATGTTGGCTGGACACATTTCGGTACCGATTTATTCCACCGCGGGTAAAAAAACAATTCAATACGTGTTAAGTCACGCATCCTGCGCGGCAATTTTTGTGGGTAAGTTAGATGATACCGCCGAACAAGTGGCCGCAATTCCAGATGACGTTATGACATTAGCATTTCCATATCCCGGTATTAAAGCCGACCGAGATTGGGAGTCTTTGTTGTTGAATGAACCTTACATGGAACGTCCTATCCCTGAGATGGACAGCACAATGACCATTATTTATACCTCAGGCAGTACTGGCAATCCTAAAGGTGTCGTGCACACATATTCTTCCATTAGTTGGGCTGCCAGTAATTCTCGCAGAGAACTCGACGTTGATGGAAGCGACCGTATTCTGAGTTATTTACCACTTGCCCATATAACAGAGCGTGTATTAGTAGAAATGGCCAGTTTTTATGCAAACACCCAAATTGGTTTTATTGAATCACTCGATACTTTTAATCGAGACATTTGTCATTTGCGACCGACCTTGTTTATTTCTGTTCCACGCCTGTGGACTCGATTCCAAATGGGTGTGCTAGCGAATATGCCCCAGAAAAAGCTCGACTTACTGTTGAAGATACCTTTTGTCGGGAAAGTGGTTGCAGGCAAAATCAGAGCCAAGCTTGGTTTGGATCAGGCTCGTATGTGCGCAAGCGGTTCTGCACCTATTTCACCTGCAACACTTAAATGGTTTTTAAAAGTTGGGGTGAATATTTCTGAGGGCTGGGGTATGACGGAAAATAGTGCTTATGGCACGTGCTGTGTACCCTTTAGAGAGGATAAAATTGGCAGTATCGGCCGAGCATACGAGGGCGTTGATATTCGTATTGCTGAGGAAGGTGAAATCCAAGTTAAAGGCCCCTGTAACATGAAGGAGTATTACCTCGAGGCTGAAAAAACAGCTGAAGTATTCACTGATGATGGTTATTTAAAAACCGGTGATAAAGGCGCCATTGATAGCGATGGTTATATTAAAATTACCGGACGTTTAAAAGAGATATTTAAAACCGCAAAAGGTAAATACATTGCCCCTGTGCCGATAGAAGCACTTATTATGGGTAACTCGTCTGTTGAACAGGTTTGTGTCACAGGCTCCCAGTTAAAGCAGCCGATTGCCCTAGTGGTTTTGTCCGAGGATGCGCAAAGACAAGATAAAGAACGCTTGGAAAAAAGCTTGCTGGATACCTTAGCGTCAGTCAACAGTGGCTTAGAGAGTCATGCTGTTCTTGACCGTTTAGTGATCATGAAAGACGATTGGACGGTGGAAAACGGCCTATTAACACCGACGCTAAAGATAAAAAGACATTTATTAGAAGATAAATATGAGGCTCTAATCAATACGCCTGATAAAGGTCAATTAATCTATCAAGGCTAGCGCTATTACCGCGTTATACTTCTATCCGCCCCTTCAAGTGTCATCTTTACGTAAAGAGTGTAAAGGTAACGTAAAGGGGCGCTCCTCTATAATTAAACATCCTCATAATGCCGATTAACAATCGCGTTTTAATATGGATGTACAATGATAACAAGATTACTCAAACCGTTTCTCAGCACGACTATTATAGCTGCAACCGCTATAGGCTTAAGTGCGTGTGGTGGTTCAAGCTCGGATGATTCCTCCTACTCAGACTCATATTTACAATTTTATAATGGCTCTGCTAACAGTGCGTCAACCATAATGGCTGAGGTAGACAGCAGTGCTTTGGGCTCAGCTGCGTATGGAGATTCAACCAGTGTCTTTACTCTTGAAAGCGGTAGCATGGATCTTGAGTTTTATCGTACAGATGCCGACGATCAGGAAGTCTCAATTGAAGAGCGTGAAGTCACTCTAAGGGACGGTGAAAAACTGTTGGTGGTACTCAGTGGTGATTACGCGAGTCCTTCATTTGAAGAGTTTCGTATCAAGCGTGAAGACCTAGCTGATCACTTCCGCTTGTTTGTCACCTCAGTGATCCCCGACGGGCAAAGTTATGATCTTTATATGAGCGATGCTGGCGCGCCCTTTAGTGCTGCTAGCTTACTCGGTACCGTCAATTACCAAGGGTTAACAGAAATGACCTATTGGGATCCCGATACAGATAGTGATGATTTTGATGAAGGGGAGTACGTTGTTTATTTGACGTTGCCAGGTGAGCAAACTCCAATTTTCGAAAGTCCGACCATTGACTTCATTTACGCTACCGAATATACGATGGTATTACGTAAAACGACAGGTGCTATTCAGGGCAATGTTGAAATTGATTTAGTTATTAACTCATCGTTAGTGGATAATTACGCTGATGCTGAAGCGACCGCGCAGTATCGTGTCTACAATAGCTTGGATCATTTGGGTAGTGTCACTATTTCATTCGACGGTAATGTAGAAGAAAGTGACACTGTTACGCTACAAGCTAATACTCTAAGCGAATTTAACGCTACGAATTACGGTGATTACCGTTTATCTGCCTCTACCAGTGAAGACGCTAGCGTGGCGTTTAATAATCGTCTTGTGACCTTGAATCAAGGTGAAAGCAAAGCCATCGTGATTTACCAAGACAGTGACAACAAGCTCACCTCGTTATCCTTTACTGAAAGTATCTTACCTCAGGTATACGATCACCAAGTTCAGGTTGCCAATCTGGTTTCAGATTTCTTTGACGTGGACTTTTACTTTGTCCGTAAGGACGAGACCATTGAAACTGCTGAATACCGAGTATTAGGGCTGGACTATGCACAAACAGGCAGGATTACCCTGCCAAGTGACTATTACGAACTTATAGCGGTATATGATGATAACAACGATACCCAAGTGTTATTGGATAGAACGACGTTACTCGGGGTAAATGAAGAAACGAATTATATTATTACCATAGAAAAAGATGTGAACTCAGCGACGGGTTATGTCATCTCACTTCTGCATTAAGAGATGTGCTTACAAACGACATCGATATTGGATTCATTAAGTCAGCTTTCTGGGTGATAAAGCATCGATTGTTGTCGGTATACTGCCAGCCCCCTGATAAAGTGTTGCCTTTCTCAGGGGGCTTTTTTTGTGTCGTGTTTTCAGCCCTCTCTGTATACCTAACTAATTAATTTTAATGGATTTTTCCTGTCTCTTTGTGGTGCGGTGAAAATAACTTCAAACAGAATCACTTTTTTTGCATATTCGACTATCGCAGCTGTATATTTTCTGTTAGTATTTCGCGCCCTTTTAATAGGGGTATGTATAAAAAGTCAGCAATAATGCTGGGTTTTTAGGAGCAAATGACTCGAGAGAGTCTTAATTAACCGCGGAGCACTAACATGATCCAAATGCAAACTAACCTGGACGTAGCCGATAACTCGGGTGCTCGCAGGGTTCAGTGTATTAAGGTTCTTGGTGGCTCGCATCGCCGTTATGCACATATTGGCGACATCATTAAAGTTACCGTCAAGGAAGCAATTCCTCGTGGTAAAGTTAAAAAAGGTGATGTGCTAAATGCAGTGGTGGTGCGTACTAGAAAAGGCGTTCGTCGCTCTGATGGGTCTTCGATCCGTTTTGACAACAACGCAGCTGTTTTGCTTAATGCAAACAAGCAACCGATTGGTACGCGTATCTTTGGCCCGGTCACTCGTGAGCTTCGTGTTAATAACATGAAAATTGTCTCACTGGCCCCTGAGGTACTATAAGGAGTCACGATAATGGCTAGAAAAATTCGTCGTGATGATGAAATCATCGTTTTAGTTGGTAAAGACAAAGGAAAACTAGGCAAAGTGCTTAAAGTTCTTCCAGCGGCTGACCGCCTAATCGTTGAAGGTGTGAACTTGGTGAAGAAGCATCAGAAACCTAACCCTCAATTGGGTGTTACTGGTGGCGTTATTGAGAAAGAAGCATCAATTCATGTGTCAAATGTAGCGATTGTTAACCCTAAAACGGGTAAAGCAGATCGCGTAGGTTTCCGTTTTGAAGACGACAAAAAAGTTCGTATCTTCAAATCTGACGGTGAACTGGTTTAATAATTGGAGAGTACGATGGCGAAACTGCATGATTTCTATAAAGAAACAGTAGTAGCGGAACTTGCGAAGCAGTTCAACTACAAAAGCGTCATGCAAGTCCCTCGGATTGAGAAAATCACTCTAAACATGGGTTTAGGTGAAGCGGTAGCAGACAAAAAGGTGTTGGAAAACGCAACTGCTGACATGCAAGCGATTGCTGGTCAGAAACCTGTTGTTACTGTTGCTCGCAAATCTGTAGCGGGTTTTAAAATCCGTGAAGGTTATCCGATTGGCTGTAAAGTAACCCTACGTGGTGAACGTATGTGGGAATTCTTTGAACGTTTAGTATCAATAGCAATTCCTCGTATCCGTGACTTCCGTGGCTTGAATCCTAAGTCGTTTGACGGCCGTGGAAACTATAGCATGGGTGTTCGTGAGCAAATTATCTTCCCTGAAATCGATTTCGATAAGGTGGATAAAATTCGCGGTATGGATATTACTATCACGACTAGCGCTGAAACCGATGCGGAATCGCATGCACTATTAAGTGCATTCAGTTTCCCATTTAAAAAGTAAGGGTAGGGTTATGGCAAAAGAATCAATGAAAGCGCGCGAAGTAAAACGCGCCAAGCTAGTTGCTAAGTTCGCTACTAAACGTGCTGAACTTAAAGCGACTATCAGCAACGTCAACTCTTCTGACGAAGAACGTTGGGACGCTGTTCTTAAGCTACAACAACTTCCACGTGATTCAGCTCGTACACGTCAACAAAATCGTTGTCGTATAACGGGTCGTCCACATGGTTTCCTACGCAAGTTTGGTCTTAGCCGTATTAAGTTGCGTGAAGCAGCGATGCGCGGTGAAGTACCTGGCCTTAAAAAAGCCAGCTGGTAAGGAGTAGCTAATATGAGCATGCAAGATCCTATCGCGGACATGTTTACACGTGTTCGTAACGGTCAGATGGCTAGCAAAGTTTCTGTATCTATGCCTTCATCTAAATTACGTGTTGCTATCGCAGCCGTACTTAAAGAAGAAGGTTATATTCAGAGCTTCGCAGTAACTGGTGACGTTAAACCTGTTTTAGAAGTGACTCTTAAGTACTTCGAAGGCAAGAAAGTAATTGAAAGCATTGAGCGCGTAAGTCGCCCTGGTCTTCGCATCTATAAGAAAAAAGATGAGTTGCCAAAAGTATTGGGTGGTTTAGGTGTTGCTATCGTTTCTACCTCTAAAGGTGTGATGACTGACCGTGCCGCGCGTAAAGCGGGTATGGGTGGTGAGATCATCGGCTACGTAGCGTAAGGGGATAAAAATGTCACGTATAGCAAAAGCTCCTGTAGACGTTTTATCCGGCGTAGAAATTTCTATCGCTGGTCAAGAAGTCACAGTTAAAGGTAAAATCGGTACATTAGTCCGTGTATTCAACAATGCAGTTGAAGTAGTACAAGAAGAGAATCAACTTAAAGCATTGCCTCGTGAAGGCGCTGTGGATGGTTGGGCTCAAGCTGGTACAGCTCGCTCATTGTTAGACGCAATGGTTATTGGTGTATCTCAAGGTTTTGAGAAAAAGCTTCAGTTGAATGGTGTTGGTTACCGTGCGTCAGCGCAAGGTAAGAAACTCAATCTGACTCTAGGTTTCTCACACCCGGTAGCATACGAAATGCCTGAAGGTATTTCGATTGAAACTCCTAGTCAAACTGAAATCGTCGTCAAAGGCGCCGATAAGCAGTTGGTAGGTCAGGTTGCAGCTAACATCCGTGGATACCGTCCGCCAGAGCCTTACAAAGGCAAAGGTGTTCGTTACGCTGATGAAGTTGTGCGTCGTAAAGAAGCTAAGAAAAAGTAGGTAGGTGATACGATGGATAAGAAATCAGCTCGCTTGCGTCGCGCTACACGTGCACGCAAAAAAATTAGTGAACTGGCCGCGCATCGCTTGGTTATTAACCGCACACCACGCCATATATACGCCCAGTTAATCGCTCCTTGCGGTTCACAGGTATTGGCGGCGGCTTCTACTGTTGAAGCAGATCTTCGCACTACCGTTAAATCAACGGGTAATGCAGAAGCTGCGGTAGCAGTTGGTAAAGCGATTGCAGAACGAGCTATCGAAAAAGGCATTAAGACTGTCGCTTTCGATCGCAGCGGTTTTAAGTATCACGGTCGAGTTAAGGCATTGGCTGATGCTGCTCGTGAAGCAGGTCTTCAGTTCTAGGAGTTAATTATGGCTAAAGTAGAAGTTCAACAACAGGGTGACCTGTTAGAAAAACTAATTGCTGTAAACCGTGTATCTAAAGTAGTTAAAGGTGGTCGTATCTTTAGCTTTACTGCTTTGACAGTAGTAGGTGACGGTAATGGTCGTGTTGGTTTTGGTTACGGTAAAGCACGCGAAGTGCCAGCTGCAATTCAAAAAGCTATGGAAAAAGCGCGCCGCAATCTTGTGGACGTTGATCTAAATGGCAACACGCTACAGCACGCAATTAAAGGTCGTCATTCAGGCTCAAAAGTGTACATGCAGCCTGCATCAGAAGGTACTGGTATTATTGCCGGTGGTGCGATGCGTGCAGTACTTGAAGTCGCTGGCGTTCAAAACGTACTTTCAAAATGTTACGGATCAACTAATCCAATTAACGTTGTGCGTGCAACTATCAATGCGTTGACAGAAATGACATCGCCTGATCAAGTTGCTGCTAAACGCGGATTGTCTGTAACGCAGATTTTGGGGTAATTGAACATGGCTAAGATGATAAAAGTTAAGCAAACCAAAAGCGCTATCGGTCGCCTTCCAAAGCATAAGGCAACTCTTACGGGTCTCGGTTTACGTCGCATCGGTCATGTTCGTGAACTCGAAGATACCCCTTCTGTTCGTGGCATGATCAACCGTGTATTTTACATGGTTGAAGTAGTGGAGGAGTAACAGATGCATTTAAATACTCTTGCTCCTGCACCAGGAGCAAAAAAATCTAGTAAGCGCGTTGGACGCGGTATGGGTTCAGGTCTTGGAAAAACTGGTGGCCGCGGTCACAAAGGTCAAAAGTCTCGCTCAGGCGGTTCTGTAAAACCTGGTTTTGAAGGCGGACAAATGCCAATTCAGCGCCGTCTACCTAAATTCGGTTTCACTTCACGTAAATCTTTGGTTTCTGACCAAGTAACGTTAAGCGAAATTGCAAAGGTAGAAGGTGAAGTGGTTTCACTTGAAACTTTAAAAGCAGCAGGTCTTGTTAAGAAAGAGATGTTGTTCGTTAAAGTGCTTAAGAGCGGTGAAATTTCACGAGCTGTTACTATCAATGGTTTGAAGGTTACAAAAGGCGCGCGCGAATCAATCGAAGCGGCCGGCGGTAAGGTAGAGGAATAAGCTAGATGGCTAAACCAGGATCAAATTCAAGCGCAAAAGGCGGCTTGAGTGAGCTTAAATCAAGATTGTTGTTCGTACTTGGTGCGATAATTGTGTTTAGGCTTGGCTCATATGTGCCTATTCCTGGTATCGACGCCGCGGTGTTGGCTGATTTATTCGACCAGCAAAAGGGTACCATCGTAGAAATGTTTAACATGTTCTCTGGTGGTGCACTTGAGCGCGCCTCGGTTCTTGCCCTGGGTATAATGCCATACATTACAGCGTCCATTATCATTCAGTTGCTTACAGTTATGCATCCACCGATGATGGAACTTAAAAAAGAAGGCGAAGCAGGACGTCGCAAAATTAGCCAATACACACGTTATTTTACGTTGGTGTTAGCTACATTCCAAGCAATTGGAATAGCGACAAATTTACCCAACTTGATTTCAGGTTTGGTGATTAATCCAGGTTTCGGTTTTTACTTCACAGCTGTTGTGAGTTTGGTCACCGGTACCATGTTTTTAATGTGGTTAGGTGAGCAAATTACAGAGAGAGGTATCGGTAACGGTATTTCTATATTGATTTTCGCGGGTATCGTGTCTGGTTTGCCAACGGCTATAGGCCAAACAGCAGAGCAAGCACGTCAGGGTGATTTGAACTTATTGTTCTTATTACTTATCGGCGTAATAATTATTGCTATCACGTACTTTGTAGTATTCGTGGAGCGTGGTCAGCGTCGTATCGTCGTTAATTACGCAAAGCGTCAGCAAGGCCGTAAGGTCTTCGCAGCTCAAAGTACGCATTTACCGTTAAAAGTAAATATGGCAGGCGTTATTCCACCGATCTTCGCGTCTAGCATTATTTTGTTCCCTGGTACCATTGCAAATTGGTTTGGGCAAAATGAGTCATTTTCTTGGTTACAAGAAGTGGCATTAATGTTGTCCCCTGGGCAGCCTCTGTATGTGATGTTCTACGCTGCCGCGATTATCTTCTTTTGTTTCTTCTATACAGCGTTGGTTTTTAACCCTCGCGAAACGGCAGATAACTTGAAGAAGTCTGGTGCGTTCGTTCCTGGGATTCGTCCTGGTGAACAAACCTCACGATACGTTGATAAGGTAATGACTCGCTTAACCCTAGCTGGCGCGCTTTATATAACCTTTATTTGTTTGGTGCCTGAATTCATGTTGATAGCTTGGAACGTACCGTTTTATTTCGGTGGGACCTCACTGCTTATTATGGTAGTGGTTATCATGGACTTTATGGCGCAAGTGCAGACACATTTGATGTCTCATCAATATGAGTCTGTTCTTAAGAAAGCTAATCTTAAAGGCTACGGCCGTTAAGATGGCGATTTACGGAGTGATGAAATGAAAGTTCGTGCATCCGTCAAGCGGATTTGCCGTAACTGTAAAGTCATTAAGCGCAACGGTGTTGTGCGCGTGATTTGCAGTTCTGACCCTAAGCATAAGCAAAGGCAAGGTTAATCGAATGGTTTGCGGAATTGCTAAATACGATAGTGTCCGCAAACCTTAATTTGCAATTTTGTCATCGGGTAAGTATCCTATCGGGCTTTTTAGGCTGATGACATAAACTATGAGGAGTACTGTTAATGGCCCGTATCGCTGGCATTAACATCCCTGAACACAAGCACACTGTAATCGCATTAACTGCGATCTTCGGTGTAGGCTCTACACGTGCTCAAAGCATTTGTGAAGCATCTGGTGTTGCAGAGACAACCAAGATTAAAGATCTTGATGAAGCACAAATTGATAAATTACGTGACGAAGTTGCGAAATTCACTGTTGAAGGTGATCTTCGCCGTGAAGTATCAATGAGTATTAAACGTTTGATGGACCTAGGTTGCTTCCGTGGTATTCGCCACCGTCGTAGTCTTCCTCTACGTGGTCAGCGCACTAAAACTAATGCGCGTACCCGTAAAGGTCCTCGCAAAGCAATTAAAAAGTAAGCGGGGAATAAGATGGCTAAAGCTCCTACTAAAAGCACGCGAAAGCGCGCAAAACGTCAAGTTGCTGACGGTATGGCTCATATCCATGCGTCTTTCAACAACACAATAGTGACAATTACAGATCGTCAAGGCAATGCCTTGTCTTGGGCTACATCTGGTGGTTCAGGTTTCCGTGGTTCACGTAAATCTACCCCTTTTGCTGCTCAGGTAGCTGCTGAACGCGCTGGTATAGCCGCTCAGGATTACGGTTTAAAAAATCTAGAAGTATTCGTTAAAGGTCCAGGTCCAGGTCGTGAATCTGCTATCCGTGCTTTGAATGCTGCTGGTTATAAAATCACTAATATTACCGATGTGACGCCTATTCCTCACAACGGTTGTCGTCCACCGAAGAAACGTCGCGTTTAATCGACGGACTGTTGGAGAAAGATAATGGCAAGATATTTGGGTCCAAAACTCAAACTTAGCCGCCGTGAAGGAACAGATTTGTTCCTGAAAAGTGGCGTTCGAGCAATCGAATCAAAATGTAAAATTGATAACCCACCTGGTCAACACGGCGCACGTCGTGGACGTTTGTCTGACTACGGTGTTCAATTACGTGAAAAGCAAAAAGTACGTCGTATGTACGGTGTTCTTGAAAAGCAATTCCGTAACTATTACAAAGAAGCGGCACGCTTAAAAGGCAATACAGGTGAAAACTTGTTGCAACTTTTAGAGCAACGTTTAGACAATGTTGTTTACCGCATTGGTTTTGCTAGCACTCGTTCTGAAGCGCGTCAACTAGTTAGCCATAAAGCCATTTTGGTTAACGGTCAAGTTGTTAACGTTCCTTCTTTTAATGTTTCTGCTGATGATGTTGTATCTGTTCGCGAAAAAGCAAAAAAACAAGCTCGTATTGTTTCTGCTTTAGAACTTGCTGAGCAACGTGAGAAACCAACTTGGATTGAAGTGGACAGCAAAAAGATGGAAGGCACATTTAAACGTGTTCCTGAAAGAACTGATTTGTCTGCGGAAATAAACGAACAGTTGATTGTCGAACTTTACTCTAAGTAAAGCTTAAAGAAGAGAGGTAACAATGTCGGGTTCTGTAACTGAATTCTTAAAACCAAGGTTAGTTGAAATTGATAACGTTTCGCCTACACGTGCAAAGGTAACTTTAGAGCCCTTAGAACGTGGTTTTGGTCATACATTGGGTAACGCGCTACGTCGTATTCTTTTGTCATCTATGCCAGGTTGTGCAGTGACTGAAGTTGAAATCGATGGTGTGTTGCACGAGTACAGCACCAAAGAAGGCGTTCAAGAAGACGTTATTGAAATATTGCTTAACCTTAAAGGTTTGGCGGTACGTCTAGAAGGCAAAACCGAAGCAACACTAACATTAGTGAAGTCCGGTGCGGGCCCAGTATTAGCTGGAGACATCCAGCATGATGGTGATGTTGAAATCGTTAACCCTAGTCATGTCCTTTGTACTTTAACTGGCGAAGCTGAACTCAGCATGCGTATTAAAGTGGAAATGGGTCGTGGGTACGTTCCAGCGTCAACTCGTCGCTCTTCTGAAGAAGATGATCGCCCAATTGGTCGTTTATTGGTTGATGCTTCATTTAGTCCAGTATCACGTATTTCGTACAATGTTGAGTCTGCTCGTGTTGAACAACGCACAGATTTAGACAAGCTAATTATCGATATGGAAACCAACGGTACTATCGATCCCGAAGAAGCGATTCGTCGCTCAGCTACTATTTTAGCTGAGCAGTTAGACGCATTTGTTGAACTTCGTGATATGTCAGAGCCTGTTGAGAAAGAAGAGAAGCCGGAATTCGATCCGATTCTTCTTCGCCCAGTAGATGACTTAGAACTAACCGTACGTTCTGCAAACTGTCTTAAGGCAGAAGCAATACAGTATATTGGTGATCTAGTACAACGTACCGAAGTTGAGTTGTTAAAAACTCCAAACTTAGGTAAAAAATCTCTTACTGAGATTAAAGACGTACTAGCTTCTCGTGGACTTTCACTAGGCATGCGCTTAGAGAACTGGCCACCAGAAAGCATCGCAGAAAAAGATTAATCAGATTTTATTTAAACTGATTTTTAAAGAAGGATAGGACTATGCGCCATCGTAAGAGTGGTCGTCAGTTGAATCGTAATAGTAGTCACCGTCAAGCGATGTTTCGCAATATGGCTGGCTCATTAGTGAAGAGTGAGTTGATTAAAACAACTCTTCCTAAAGCGAAAGAACTACGTCGCGTAATTGAACCTCTTATCACACTTGCTAAGCAAGATAGTGTTGCAAATCGCCGTTTGGCTTTTGCTCGCACTGGTGATAAAGAAGTTGTAGGTAAGTTATTTAATGAACTTGGCCCACGCTATGAAGAGCGTCCTGGTGGATATATTCGCATTTTAAAATGTGGTTTCCGTACTGGTGACAATGCTCCTATGGCATATGTTGAATTAGTAGACCGTCCAGAAGTAGAAGAAGTCGTAGAGACTGAAGATGCAGCTGCGGAATAGTAATGTAGACTATAAAAAAACCGGATTTTAATCCGGTTTTTTTATGTCTGCTATTAAGGAAATGAAAACGACTTAACGTTGTTCAGTTGCTTCACTTAAAGCGGCCGTTATTTCTTCGTCAGTGGCTCCACCTTCTTTTGCATATTTATATATGCTTTCCTCATCTAAACCAAAATTTTGTGCGGTTTCAATAATGCGTTTCACATTGGCTCTTTCAGAAGCTGATTCTCGAACGGCAGTACTGACTACACTCTCGGCATCGTTTGGAAATATTGCAAGAAGGGCCTCAACAACATATTCACCTACAAGAGGAACCGCTTCTATGGCAGAACTTAAAATGTCTACAATTTTATTGGGATGCTGTTGGGCTAATGACTGCACAATAAAATCCGCTGAATCGGGTTCAGTAATAACAGCCACTCGAACTATTTCATTGAGTTCTTCTGGCGTAGAGTTTGCAGCCGCCGTTACAACGAAGTCGACGTAGCTTGGCTCGGCATTAATAGCTGTTTTTACGATATTTGCGCAACTGGCTATGTTTTTCTCAAGTGCTATCTTGACGATATCCTCAGTCAACATAGGTTGAGCTGATATAGCGGCATGAATAATTTCTTGGTACTTATCTGGGTACATATCTAGAGCAGTGCTTACTACTGCAGATGCTTCTTGGGGATAGTTACTCACTATACTTTTAACTGCACGGCCGATTGACATGTTTTGTGCAACCTGACGTTTTACGAAAGAAGTCGTAACATGACTATCGTTCGATAACTCATCTTCCTGTGCTCGCACACTATAAGCTGACGAGACCAAGCTAGCGATGATGGCTATTTTTATTATTTTTTTCATTTTTTCAGACATCCAATAACTAAAACTGACTTCTACGTTATGACATCCGTGCCATTCAAGAGTCTAAACTTAACAATAAATTTACTAAATAGACAGTAAACTACTCGCTTTGTTCAAAAAACATTCTGCTTTGGGTTTATTTCATTTTTATGGCAATTAAGTGTTGACCTAATTCTTTGTATCTCTATAATGCGCATCTCGCTTCGGGACAGCCGCTACA
>TARA_R110000751_G_scaffold189187_4_pt1 | contig 99246 bp, 87 predicted proteins | sample TARA_R110000751 | Tara Oceans TARA_R110000751 (sample SAMEA4398001) | marine metagenome | biome: Polar Biome; feature: [MES] marine water layer (ENVO:01000295) within the mesopelagic zone...; material: water (ENVO:00002006), including particulate matter (ENVO:01000060) such... | reverse complement strand
GCGGCGGCAAGGACCGGCTGGGGCGCATATCAAAGCGCGGAGACAGATATCTGCGGCGATTGCTGGTCCACAGCGCGCGTGCTGTTCTGCGTTGGACCAGAGCCCGCATGGAGACTGTCTGGGCCATGCTGCGCCGGGAACAAAACTATCGGACAGAATGTCCCGATACAACGCATAGTCAACTTTTTCGAAAAACTCCTGTCCGCGCGCGTCGCCACGCTGAGTAACAGGATGCGGCAATCCGGAAACGACAATGCGGGCGATACGGGCCACGAGACACTTGGAGTAATAATATGGTGATTCAATAAACCGTCTCGGTAATATATGATCTGTGAAATCAGTATGACACCGCATATGGCAGACAAACGAATGGTGAGTTTGGGAAGATCATATAACGACCGTGGAAAACTTTACGATTTTGTTGGCTGAAAATGATACATCGTCGTATTGTGTACGCGGGCACCCTCCGATCCTTGGGGACCGGAGGGCTTATGCCCCTGCCAGCCTAACGGCATAGGGAAGCGGGTCGAACTTCTTTGGACGGAGGTGCACCCGTTTTCCGCGTCAGGCTCCCCCTTATACACCAGTTGATATCGGCACAGTTGTGCATCAGAGGTTTATCCTCAGGAGTTTTTATTTCCTGTGTATAAGAGGATTATCCTCAGGAGTTTTTACTTTCCGTTGTGTCTGTGTAATCGTCCTTAAAAACCATAAAGTCACGAGTTGGGTTTCTCCAGCATTTCAAAATCAAGGAGAATCTCCTCCGTTTCAGAACCACCCGGCAGGGTATTATCCGGGAGTTTATGAAACACTCACCCCTCCCCACAAAAAAGGGGCCAAACGGCCCCTTCTCTCTTCTTCACAATGCTGATCGACGATGGACTTACATGTTGTCCTTGGTGATCAGGTCGGTTGTGGCGCCGGTGGGCTCTTTCGAGATCACTGGGTCTGAGCCGCCTGACAGCAGGGATTTGACCGTGCGTTCGTAGTCGGCCATGTCGAGCGAACCGTCGGAACCGGCTGTCAGCTTGGCGATTTCACCCATCATGCGGACCTGGTGCTTTTCGGTCTGGGCGCCCGTCTCGTCATTTTCCAGGACGATATTGGCGGCTTCTTCCTGATTGGTTTCAGCATATTTCCAGCCCTGCATCGAGGCCTTGACGAAGCGGCGATACATGTCGACCTTCTTGGGATCTTCCAGGTCGGCTTCCATCACGTAGATGCCGTCTTCGAGGGTTGCAACGCCCTGATCCTGATATTTGAAGGTAATCAGCTCATCTGCGGAAATGCCCGCATCAATGATCTGCCAATATTCATTGTAGGTCATGGTGGAAATGCAGTCGGCCTGTTTCTGCAGCAGCGGATCAACATTGAAGCCCTGCTTGAGAACCTTGACGCCTTCGGCAGAACCGTCGGTCGGAATGCCCAGATGGCTCATCCACGACAGGAACGGATATTCATTGCCGTAGAACCACACACCCAGGGTACGGCCACGGAAATCTTCCGGTGTCTTGATGCCGCTTTCCTTCAGGCAGGTCAGCATCATGCCCGATTCCTTGAAAGGCTGGGCGATATTGACGATGGGCAGGCCCTTTTCGCGCGAAGCCAGGGCTGAAGGCATCCAGTCGATGACCACATCGGCGCCGCCACCGGCAATCACCTGTGCCGGAGCAATATCCGGGCCGCCGGGCTTGATTTCGACATCAAGGTCAACAGCATCATAAAAGCCCTTTTCCTTGGCCACGTAATAGCCGGCGAACTGCGCCTGGGTGACCCATTTGAGCTGCAGGACAAGGTTGTCCTTGGCCATTGCGGCACCCGTTGTCAGGCCCATTGCAAGGCCAAGGCTCAAAGATAACAGTTTTTTCATAGTCGTTACTCCTCTGGTTGCGGCACCGCCGTGATTGTTATTGTCTCATCATCTATAGGACGGATGCCAGAAAGTTACAGCACGCTCAAGCAGGGCCAGCAGTCCGTAGGACAGTGATCCGGCAAGTGCCGCGACAAAGATTTCAGCCCAGACCATGTCGATATTCATGCGACCGACCTCGGTTGAAATTCTAAAGCCCATGCCGACAATCGGAGTACCGAAGAACTCGGCAACGATTGCGCCGATCAGGGCCAAAGTTGAATTGATCTTGAGTGCATTGAATATAAACGGCATGGCCGCCGGTATCCTGAGTTTGACAAGCGTCTGCCAGTAATTCGAGGCATAGGTTCTCATCAGATCGCGTTCCATGTTCCCGCTGGCCGTCAGGCCGGCCACCGTATTGACCAGCATGGGAAAGAACGTCATCACGACAACAACCGCTGCCTTTGATTGCCAGTCGAAACCGAACCACATAATCATGATCGGCGCAATGCCCACCACCGGCAATGCGGCAACAAGATTGCCGATCGGCAGGAGTCCCTTGCGCAGGAACGGCACGCGATCGACGATCACCGCGGCGATAAAGCCCGATCCGCAACCCATGGCATAGCCGGCAAGCACGGCCTTCATGTAGGTCTGATAGAAGTCGGCCCACAGGATGTCGACAGACGCGGTGATGCGCGCCCAGACCATCGAGGGGGCCGGCATCAGCACCTTGGAGACATCAAATCCCTTGATCACCCCTTCCCAAAGCACCAGCAGAGCGACACCGAACAACAGCGGGATCATCAGGTTGATGGTCTTTGCGACAAGACCATTGGTCGGCCTGAGGCCGACAAGCCAGGTATTGACCAGCCAGGCGACAAGCCAGAAGGCAACGGCAATGGCCAGGATTTGCGTGTTCATTGCGCCATCCCCATACGCCGCAGGACGATGCGCGAGACCAGATCAACCAGCATCACCAGCACGGCAGCAAGCACGGCTGCGGAAAACAGTGCCGACCAAATCTGGATGGTCTGTCCGTAATAGGAACCGGAAAGCAGACGCGCCCCCAGCCCGGCGACGGCGCCGGTGGGCATCTCACCGACAATCGCGCCGACAAGTGAGATCGCCACGGCAACCTTCATCGAAGTGAAGAGAAAGGGCACCGAGGCCGGCCAGCGCAATTTCCAGAAAACCTGCGCCGCACTGGAATTATAGGTGCGCATCAGATCCAGATGCATGACATCGGGTGAGCGCAATCCCTTGACCATGCCGACGGCGACCGGGAAAAATGACAGATAGGTCGAGATCAGCGCCTTTGGAAACAGCCCGGATATGCCAATGGCGTTGAGCACCACGATGATCACCGGGGCAATGGCCAGGATGGGCACCGTCTGGCTGACAATGATCCACGGCATCAGGCTGCGATCCAGCACCTTCGAATGGACAATCGCCACGGCCAGCGAGATACCCAGCACCGTGCCCATCAAAAAGCCCAGCAAGGTGGAGGAAAGCGTAATCCATCCATGATAGACGAGACTGCGTTTCGAGGTGATCTTCTTCATCACCGTCGTGTCCCAGATTTCGCTGACAACCTGATGCGGCGCCGGCAGCAAGGGCCGGTCCTGCGACAGGGTGCGCTCGATCAGCTGGGAGGTGGTGATTTCTGTCTTGGCACGCGCCGCCTGGTCACGCTCGAATTGCGCATTGAGCAGAACGGCAAACCCGTACCACAGGACGATGATGACGGCCACGACGACGCCGATGGGCACGATCCGGTCATAGAGTAGAGCCGAGAATCCGCGTCGTTCCAGCATCAAACGGCCTTTCGTTTGAATGTGAACATTGACCGGCAATCATCAATCTTCATAGGCCAGCAATCATCAATCTTCATAGGAATGCCCCAGCCGCAGCCCCTCGCGCACGCGATGGGCGATTTCCAGAAATTTCGGGGTCTCCCTGATATCCAGCGGCCGGTCGTCGCCCAGATCGCAGTCGATCACCTCGTGGATCCGGCCCGGTCGCGGGCTCATGACGACAATGCGTGTCGACAGGAAGACGGCCTCCGGTATCGAATGCGTCACGAAGACGACAGTCTTTTTCGTCTGGGCCCACAGTTTCAGCAATTGCTCATTGAGATGATCACGGACGATTTCATCCAGCGCGCCGAAGGGCTCATCCATCAACAGCATGTCGGGATCAAACGACAGCGCCCGGGCGATGGAGGCGCGCTGCTGCATGCCGCCGGACAATTGCCAGGGAAACTTCTTTTCAAAACCCGTCAGGTTCACCAGTTCCATGTTCTTTGCGATGCGTTGCTGGCGGTCGGCTTTCGACATCCCCATCACTTCCAATGGCAGGGAAATATTGCCGGCAATGGTACGCCACGGATAGAGAGCAGCGGCCTGGAACACATAGCCATAGGCACGGGCCAGCCGCGCCTCTTCCGGCGAAACGCCATTGACCGAAATCGTGCCGCCGGTGGGTTTTTCCAGATCCGCAATCACCCGCAGAAGCGTGGTCTTGCCACAGCCCGACGGCCCGATCAGCGAGACGAATTCGCCGCTCTCGATCGACAGGTCGATATCGGCCAATGCATGGACCGCACCCTCACCGGTGCCGAACGTCAGATCCAGGCCCTTGGCTTCAATGACCACACTCATGCAACCCATCCCGGGCCACGGATGCTCTCAGCGCTGGTGGCAAACATCAATGCCATGCATTACACCCCACTTGCCGGAATGCCGGTGCGCTGCACCTTGCGGGGGGCCGTGACGTCTTTCCACTGCGACAGTGCCTTGTTGACCGCCTGGAACGGCGCACGTTTGACAAATTCGCCATGCCCTTCCCGCGTCTTGATGGCACCCTCTTCGATGGCCACGTGGCCACGGCTGAGCGTGAAACGCGGCAGGCCCTTGACCTGCTTGCCTTCAAAGACATTGTAGTCGATGGCCGATTGCTGACCGGTGGCGCTGATGGTCTTTTCCAGCGTCGGATCCCAGACCACGATATCGGCATCGGCGCCAACCAGGATGGCGCCCTTTTTCGGGTAGACATTCAATATCTTGGCGATATTGGTTGAGGTGACAGCGACAAATTCGTTCATCGTCAGGCGGCCGGTTGCGACACCATAGGTCCACAACATCGGCATGCGGTCTTCCAGACCGCCGGTGCCGTTGGGAATCTTGGTAAAATCGCCAACGCCATAGCGCTTCTGTTCCGTCGAGAAGGCGCAATGATCCGTCGCCACGACCTGCAGCGAACCGGACGCCAGTCCGGCCCAGAGCGAATCCTGATGCTTCTTGTTGCGGAACGGCGGCGACATGACGCGGCGCGCCGAATGGTCCCAATCTGGGTTTTGATATTCGCTGTCGTCCAGCGTCAGATGCTGGATCAGCGGCTCGCCATAGACACGGATGCCGTTTTGACGGGCGCGGCGGATGGCTTCATGCGCCTGTTCGGAGGATGTGTGCACCACATAGAGCGGAACGCCGGCCATATCGGCAATCATGATCGCGCGGTTGGTGGCCTCGCCTTCCACTTCGGCGGGACGCGAATAGGCATGCGCCTCCGGTCCATTGTTACCTTCGGCCAGCAGTTTGGCCTGCAATTGGGCAACGACATCGCCGTTTTCCGCATGCACCAGCGGCAGGGCGCCGAGTTCCGCACAACGCTGGAAGGATGAGAACATCTCATCATCATCCACCATCAAGGCGCCCTTGTAGGCCATGAAATGCTTGAACGTATTGATGCCCTTTTCGCGCACAACCGTCTCCATTTCATTGAAGACCTGTTCTCCCCACCAGGTGATCGCCATGTGGAAGGAATAGTCGCAATTGGCGCGGGTGGACTTGTTGTCCCACATCTGGATTGCTTCAAGCAGCGACTGACCGGGCGACGGCAGGGCGAAATCGACGACCATTGTCGTGCCGCCAGCAAGCGCTGCGCGTGTGCCGCTTTCGAAATCATCGGTGGAATAGGTTCCCATGAAGGGCATTTCCAGATGGGTATGGGGATCAATGCCGCCCGGCATCACGAAACAACCCGCCGCATCCAGCACGGTATCACCGGAAAGATCCGGCCCGATTTCGGTGATGATGCCATGCTCGATCTTGACATCCGCGCTATAGGTCAGATCGGCGGTCACGATTGTGCCGCCCTTGATAATCGTGCTGCTCATGTTGCCCTCCAAGGCCTATTCTACGATTTCAGCGGTTTCCACGACGGCGTGAAACAACACGTCGGTTCCCGCTGTCGCCCATGCGGGCGATATCTCTTCGTCTTCATTATGGCTGAGCCCATCCACACAGGGGCACATGACCATGGCTGTGGGCGCCAGACGGTTGACCCAGCAGGCATCATGCCCGGCACCGGAAATGATGTCACGATGGGAATAGCCAAGGCTTTCGGCGGCATTGCGGACCGCCGCCACACAGGTTTCGTCGAAGGTGACCGGATCAAAATGCCCGACCGCCTCGATTTCAATGCCAAGCCCCAGGTCCTTGGCAATTTTTGGCGCTTCGGCTTCCAGCCGCGCTTTCATGGCGTCGAGAATGTCCTGATGCGGGGTGCGGAAATCGATGGTGAAAACCACCTTTCCCGGGATCACGTTGCGCGAATTGGGATAGACATCGCAATGACCGATGGCGCCAACCGCTTCAGGCTGGTTGGCCATGGCGATTTCATGCACCAGTTCGGTGATCCGGGCCATGCCGAGACCGGCATTCTTGCGCATCGACATGGGGGTCGAGCCCGTATGGCTGTCCTTGCCGGTCAGCGTGACCTGCAGCCACCAAAGCCCCTGGCCATGGGTAACCACGCCAATTTCCTTGTTTTCGGCCTCCAGGATGGGTCCCTGCTCGATATGAAGCTCAAACATTGCGTGAATCTTGCGGGCGCCAACTTCCTCGTCGCCGCGCCAGCCGATCCGCACCAGTTCGTCACCGAATTTTTTGCCTTCGGCGTCTTCCCTGTCATAGGCCCATTGCAGGTCATGCATGCCGGCAAAAACACCCGAGCCCAGCATGGCCGGGGCAAAACGCGTGCCTTCCTCATTGGTCCAGTTGACCACAACGATCGGGTGCCTGGTCTTGACGTTCAGGTCATTGAGGGTGCGGATGATTTCAAGCCCGCCCAGAACGCCCAGGACGCCGTCATATTTGCCGCCGGTCGGCTGGGTATCGAGATGACTTCCCACATAGACCGGCAGAGCATCGGGATCGGTTCCCTCGCGGCGGAAGAACATATTGCCCATCTGGTCGACGCCCATGGTCATGCCGGCGTCTTCGCACCATTTTTGAAACAGAGCCCGCCCCGTGGCATCGTCATCCGTCACCGTCTGGCGATTGTTGCCGCCGCGCACGCCGGGGCCGATCTTTGCCATGTCCATAATGGCATCCCACAGGCGATCACCGTTGATCCTCATGTTTCCAGTTAGCGTCATCGGTGTGCTCCTTGCTTGGTATTTGTCAATATCAGTTCAGCGATGTCAAAACGTCACGAAGTTTGTCGACGATGAAGTCAATCTCTTCCTTCTCGATAATCAGCGGTGGCGACAGGGCAATGATGTCCCCGGTTGTCCGGATCAGCAGCCCCTTGTCATAGGCATCCAGAAACGCCGCAAAGGCACGTTTGGTCGGCTCGCCTGCAATCGGCTCCAGTTCGATGGCGCCGATCAGGCCGATGTTGCGCACATCAATCACATGCGGCAGCCCCTTGAGGGAATGCAGCGCATCCTCCCAATAGGAGGACAATTCCGCACCGCGGGTCAACAGCCCCTCCTCCCGGTAGGTCTCCAGCGTCGCCAGAGCGGTGGCGCAGGCCATCGGGTTGCCGGAATAGGTATAGCCGTGGAAAAACTCGATCATGTGTTCCGGGCCGTTCATGAAGGCATCATGAATTTCATTGGTCACAAAAACCGCGCCCATCGGGATCACCCCGTTGGTCAATCCCTTGGCGGTGATCATGATGTCGGGAACAACACCGAAATAGTCCGGTGCAAAAGGTGTTCCAAGACGGCCAAAGCCGGTGATGACCTCATCAAAAATCAGCAGAATGCCGTGTTTGTCGCAAATCGAGCGCAGCTTCTGCAAATAGCCCTTGGGCGGCAGCAGCACGCCGGTGGAGCCGGCCACAGGCTCGACGATAACGGCAGCAATGGTCGAGGCATCGTGCAGGGCAACGATACGCTCCAGATCATCGGCCAGTTCAGCGCCATGTTCCGGCACTTCGCGGGTAAAGGCGTTGCGCGCCAGATCATGGGTATGGCGCATATGATCCACACCGGTCAGCAATGTGCCGAACATCTTGCGGTTGGGAACAATGCCGCCCACCGATATACCGCCAAAATTGACACCATGATAGCCGCGTTCACGGCCGATCAGCCGGAAGCGCGAACCGTCGCCCTTGACCCGGTGGTAGGCAATGGCGGTCTTCAATGCGGTTTCAACCGATTCGGAACCCGAATTGGTGTACATGACATGATCAAGGCCGGGCGGCGTCAATTGAACCAGTTTTGAAGCCAGTTCAAACGCCTTGTGATGGCCCATCTGGAACGCCGGCGCGTAGTCCAGCTCAGCGGCCTGCTTTTGGATGGCCTCGACAATCCGCGGCCGATTGTGACCGGCATTGACGCACCAAAGGCCGGCGGTGCCGTCCAGAACCTGGCGTCCATCGGAGGTGGTGTAATGCATGCGGTCAGCGCCCACAAACATCCGGGGGTTTTTCTTGAACTGGCGATTGGCCGTAAAGGGCATCCAGAACGCGTCTAGATTGTTTGTCGTAACGGGGGCATTCATACCGGAAACCTCTCACTGGACAGGCGAGCCTGAAGACTAGTCAATTGTCGGGCCACCCACCAGAGCAATTGCAAAAACTTGACTGAATGGTCAAAATGTAGGCTAGAAGAGCGACCCGAGACGGTCAAGACCAATTTTTGGGCACAAGCAGGATTATAGAGGGCTTGCACCCGGCGCAAAGCTGTAGCATGGCTTGTCACCCGCGATGAGCAACCTTCAGGCCATTAACAACAATGAAACTAACAATTTATGACCGGAAACAGTAACAAGCAAACACGCATTCAGGGAATCAATCGGAGCATCATTCTTGACGCCGCTCTCGAGGTCTTTTCCGCCTATGGGTTTCGCGGATCAACAATTGACCAGATTGCCGAAAAAGCAGGCATGTCGAAACCCAACCTGCTCTATTATTTCCCGCGCAAGGACGACATTTACGTCACCGTCCTGGAAAAGACCCTGGAAGACTGGCTGGCCCCCTTCAAGGATATCGACCCGGCAGGAGACCCGGTCGAGGAATTGCGAAAGTACACGATTCAAAAACTCAAGATGTCCGCGCAGCAACCTGAAAGATCACAGCTTTTCGCCAATGAAATCCTGCATGGCGCACCTTCCATTCAAAAATTTCTCAAATCCAACCTGAAACGGCTGGTCGACGAAAAGGCCGGCGTCATCGCGGACTGGATCGCCGCAGGCAAGCTCGCCCCGGTGGATCCCTATCACCTGATCTTCATGATCTGGGCAACAACCCAGCACTATGCCGATTTCGACGTGCAGGTCCGCGCCATCCTGCCGGAAGAAACCGCCAAAGCGGATTTCTTCGACAAGGCTGCCGACAGCATTCTGACCATCCTGCTCAACGGGATCATGCCGCGTTAGACAATATCAGCAATAGCGCTCGACCCCCTGCAACTGGGTGTAGGAATAGCGATCGCCATGGGCAAAACCGGGCGGCAGCAGGCGGTCTATTTCCGCACATTGCGCCTCAGTCAGCTTGACCGAACCGCCGGCCGCATCCTGCACCAGGTGTTCCGGTGAGCGGGTTCCCGGTATGGCAATGATATGCGGCGCCTGATGCAGCACCCAGGCCAGCGCCATGGTTGCTGATGTCATCCCCTGACTGTGGGCATAATCATTGAACTTTGCGATGGCTTCGCAATTGCGGGTGAAATTGGGTTCCTCGAAGCGTGGGTTCACCCGGCGAAAATCCATCGGTCCAAGAGCTGCCGTATCGAGGAATTTGTCGTTGAATATGCCGCGGCCCAGCGGTGAAAAGGCGACAAAGGCCGTGCCAAGTTCCCTGCAGGCCCGTATCAGACCGATCTCCGGCATGCGTGACCACAGCGAATACTCGCTCTGCACCGCGCGGATGGGATGAACAGAGGCGGCGCGGCGCAGCGAGGAAGGCGAAATCTCGGAAAATCCGATGCCGCCGATTTTGCCTTCCTTCACGAAGGCAGCCATGGTCTCGGTCACTTCCTCAATCGGCCGTTCCGGCTCACGCCGGTGGACGTAGTAAAGGTCGACATGGTCGACGCCCAGGCGCTTGAGCGAGCCTTCCAGGGCACGGCGCAGACCGGCTGCGGAATTGTCGAAAGCGCGCACCGGCTGCGTCAGTATGCCGCCCTTGGTGGCAATGGTAAAGCGGTTGGGATGGTCCTTGATGAAACGGCCGATGATCTCCTCCGATTTGCCATCCCCATAGCGTTCGGCCGTATCCAGATGCGTGACGCCCAGATCCAGGGCCTTTGCCAGCGTCTGGTGTGATTCCTCTTCGCTGGCCATGCCATAAAAGCCTGCAAAACTCATGCATCCAAGGCCGATCGCGCCGACCTTTGGTCCGTTATCACCAAGCTGTCTTAGTTCCATCATGCACCCTTTTCATTTCTTCCAGAATTTGAAGACAATATCTGTCCAGACCCGATTAAACATCCGGGGCGAAAGCCACCACGATCAATCCCAAAACGGTTACTATGGCCCCTGCAAAGACGGCAAAGCTTACCCATCCGTGCCCGAGAAATCCTTCATTGAGAATAATAAACCCCGGTATCAGATAGCCATAGGAAAGGACCTTGGCGGCCGGCAGTCGCATCGATGCATATTGCACCAGAAAGAACGTGATGGCAGAGGTGAAAATGGCAAGATAGCCAATGGACGCCCAGGCAACCACGGGCAACGACAGCCAGTCCGTCGCGACAATTTCTCTTGCGCCGTAAACCGAAATGACAATGCAGGTGGCAACCGTCGTCCAATAGGTCGTCAACATGACCGGCTCACCCCGGTTCAGTTTCTTGATCAGCGGCGCATAGGCTGCATGGCAGGCACAGCCGAAGATAAAGATGATCTCACCCGCTCCGACATCAAACGACAACATGGCCGCGAGATCGCCCCGAAAGATCACCCAGATTGAACCACATCCGGCAATCAAAAGGCTGATGAGAACGATGGGACGCACAGTCTGGCGCAGAAACAGGAAACCGAAACCGGCGCTCATCAATGGGATCAGGGTAAACACCGCTCCGGTGGATATCGGACTGGTCATGCCCAATGCCATGAACATGGTGACAAAATAGATGGCCATCAACGAACCAAGCAAACCGAAGCGCCAGGCCTGCGCCCTGGGCAGCGGAATGCGACGATAGAGCGCAAAGACCACCAATCCCATCACCAATGTGGCAATAAAGAAGCGCATGGCATTGAGGGCGGCCGGACCGATATGCGGGGCCGCCAGCGATCCAAGGGAGAACGACAGGGATATCAAGGCGGCAAACAGGATCATCGCCAGATGCCCGCGCAGCTTTTCCATGCCGCTCGCCAGTCCTGTTGGCAGGAGCGGCACCGTACCGCTTCGATCAGACATCCAATGCCCCCTCATGGCCGTTTCCTATCGGCATCAGTGCATTGGCACCACGCACACGGTTCGTCAACAGCGCGCCGGGTCAATAGGAGCTTGGTCAATCCCCGGCCAGAACCCCGGCCAGGGATTGTGTCAATTTCCGTTTCTATTCGGCAGCAACCTTCACAGCCATCGGATTGTTGGGATGCGTTGTCCAATTGGCATAGTCCGGATCAATGTTTTTACCGGTGCGCGGATCGACGCCGCTGATGGTTTCCATGGTGATACAGTCTTCCACCGGGCAAACACTCACACACAGGTTGCAACCGACGCATTCCTCGTCAATCACTTCGAACATGCGTGCGCCATCAACCATATTGGTAATCGCCTGATGCGAGGTGTCCTCACAGGCGATGTGACACCGGCCACACTTGATGCAGGAATCCTGATCAATCCGCGCTTTTGTCACATAGTTCAGATTGAGATATTGCCAGTCCGAAACATTGGGAACGGCCTTGCCCTGGAAATCCTCAAGGGACTGATAGCCCTTTTCATCCATCCAGTCGGACAGGCCTTCAGTCATTTCCTGAACGATCTTGAAACCATAGGTCATGGCCGCTGTACAAACCTGCACAGTGCCGCAACCAAGCGCGATGAATTCGGCTGCGTCCCGCCAGGTGTTGATGCCGCCGATGCCGGAAATCGGCAGGCCGTGCGTTTCCACATCGCGGGCAATTTCAGCCACCATGTTCAGCGCAATCGGCTTGACCGCCGGGCCACAATAACCGCCGTGAGACCCCTTGCCGTCAATGGTCGGGACCGGTGCAAGATTGTCCAGATCGACAGCGACAATCGAATTGATCGTATTGATCAGCGATACCGCATCCGCACCACCCTTTCGCGCGGCACGGGCCGGATAGCGTACATCGGTAATATTGGGTGTCAGCTTCACGATCACCGGCAGGTCGGTATATTGCTTGCACCAGCGCGACACCATTTCGATATATTCGGGCACCTGACCAACAGCCGCCCCCATGCCGCGTTCGCTCATGCCATGCGGACAGCCGAAATTCAGCTCGATACCATCAGCGCCGGTCTCATTGACCCGCTGCAAGATGGCTTTCCATGATTCCTCTTCGCAAGGCACCATCAGCGAGACAATCATCGCGCGGTCAGGCCAGCGTTTCTTGACCTCGGTGATTTCCCGCAGATTGATCTCCAGATCACGGTCGGTGATCAGTTCGATATTGTTCAGACCGAGCAAGCGACGGTCCGGACCATAGATGGCGCCGTAGCGCGGTCCATTGACATTGACAACCGGTGGACCGGCCTCGCCCAATGTCTTCCAGACAACGCCGCCCCAACCCGCTTCAAAGGCGCGTTCGACGTTATAGGCCTTGTCCGTTGGCGGCGCCGAGGCCAGCCAGAATGGATTAGGCGATTTGATTCCAAGAAAATTTGTTGAGATATCTGCCATAATACTCTCCCGGTCCTAAGCTGTCAGCGTTGCATGAATGGATTCAGCGGCGACCTTGCCGTCTTCCACGGAGACCACTGTCAGGTCCTCGCCGCTTCGCACGCAATCGCCACCGGCCCACACATTGGCAAGACTGGTCTTGCGCTCATCATTTGTCCTGATGCGTCCACGGTCAAGATCGATACCACTGCCGGCCAGTGGATGTCCGTCAAACTGCTGACCGATGGCCTTGAAGACCTGATCGGCAACAAGCGTTGTCGTCTCCCCGGTTCCGGCAAGTGTTCCATTGGCCTGACTGGTATATTCCAGCTCGATGCCGGCGATTGATCCATTGTCCGCCAGCACCAGCGCCTTCGGCTGCAGCCAGTGACGGATGGTCACGCCATGGGTCTGCGCCAGTTCCTGTTCATAATCACTGGCATTCATGCCTTCCTTGCCGCGGCGATAGGCGATCGTCACCTCTTCGGCCCCCAGCAGTTTTGCCTGGGTGGCGACATCGATGGCGGTCATGCCGCCGCCGATGACAACCACATGACGACCGATCGGCATGGTCGAAAGATCGGAGGCCTGACGCAGCCGTGCGATGTAATCAACCGCATCCAGGCAATTGTCAGCCTCTTCGCCCTCAAGGCCGAGCGCATTGACATTGGCAAGCCCGATTCCAAGGAAGACCGCGTCATAGTCGGCAGCAAGCCCGCTGACCGTGATCTCGGCGCCAAGCGCCTTGCCGTTCTCGATGGTGATGCCGCCGATATCCAGTATGAACTGAAGCTCTTTCTGGGCAAAATCATCAACGGATTTGTAGGCCGCAATACCGTATTCGCTCAGGCCGCCAGCCTTTTCACGCGCTTCGAACACCGTCACATCATGCCCATGCATGGCAAGCCGGTGGGCACAGGAAAGACCGGCCGGTCCTGCCCCGACAACGGCCACCCGCTTGCCGGTGGAAGGCGCTCTTTCAAAGGGATGTTCTTTGAATTCGCGCATCAGGTGGTCCGTTGCATAACGCTGCAATTGACCGATCTTGACCGGTTTTCCTTCCGCCACTTCGCGCACGCAAGCCTGCTCGCAAAGGGTTTCGGTGGGACACACACGGGCGCACATGCCACCAAGGATATTTTGCTCGAAGATGGTCTTTGCCGAGCCTTTCGGATTATCAGCGGAAATCTGCCGGATGAAAAGCGGCACATCAATGCTTGTCGGACAGGCCGTCATGCAGGGTGCATCATAGCAGAAATAGCAGCGATCAGCTTCCACCAGCGCTTCGTGGCGACTGAGGGGTGGATGAATATCCGAGAAATTTTCTGTGTAGTCCGACGGCTCCAGCCGTCCGCCCCTTATGTCGCGAGTTGCCTGTGTCGACATTCAGACCTCCTTATATTGTCAGCCGCCAGATGCTCGATGGCACCCCTTTATGCGGCATTGTTCCCATTCGTTGAGGTCAGAATGGCCTGATTTTCTCACAAGGTCAAATTTTTTATCATCTGGTCAATTTTATTCCATTTCCATGGGCACAGGACAAGCGCAGGCGCTGCGCCGGGTATCAGCCCGGAACAGGTGTTCTGTGCGACCATGCCTGATTGGGCGGATGTCTATTCGAAGACGATTCGCGGCGTAGAGGCTTCCAGTTTCTCCTGGCTGTCCATGATCTGGTCGCGAACCTTGAGGGCAATGTCGCGATAGATCTGCGCGTGCGGCCCGTCAGGCTGGGAGACCACGACTGGCGTGCCAGCATCGGAATTCTTGCGAATATCCATATGCAGGGGCACCTCCCCCAGGAAGGGGACATTGATTTTTTCCGCCTCGTCACATGCGCCGCCGTGACCAAAAATATCGGACCGCTCACCACAGGAGGGGCAGAGAAAATAGCTCATGTTCTCGATGACTCCCAACAGGGGCACATCCACTTTTCTGAACATGTTGAGTCCTTTGCGCGCGTCAATCAGCGCCAGGTCCTGTGGGGTCGAAACGATGACGGCGCCAGCCAGCGGAACCTTCTGCGCCATGGTCAGTTGCACATCGCCGGTGCCCGGCGGCATATCGACCACGATCACGTCAAGCGTGCCCCAGTCAACTTCCCGCAACATTTGCGTCAGGGCGGAAACAACCATCGGACCACGCCAGATCATCGGCGTGTCTTCATCCACCAGGAATCCCATGGACATGACCTTCAGCCCATAGGCTTCCTTTGGCTTGAGCTTGCGGCCGCCAATTTCCTCCGGTCGGCCGGTCACATTGAGCAGCCGCGGGATTGAAGGACCATAGATGTCTGCATCAAGCATGCCGACCTTGAGGCCAATCGCCTGCAGACCGAGCGCAAGATTGACGGCCGTCGTCGACTTGCCGACACCACCCTTGCCGGATGCAACCGCGATGATGGCGCCAACGCCGGGAACGCCGGCCTTTGCCGGCTGTTGCGGCTGAACGTTCGGCTGGGCAGTGTTTGGCTGCGGCTGGGGCTTGGGCTGGGGCTGGGGCGGCGGCGCGTCGGCTGCGGCATTTTCACCGGCACCGGCCTTCTTCTCTGCGGTCAGCGCCACCATGGCGCCTTTGACGCCCTCGATCGATTTGACTGATTCTTCCGCCGCCTGCCGCAGCGGCTCAAGCTTTTGCGCCAGTGTTGCGGGCACTGTGATGGAAAAGAATACCTTTCCATCGGCAATGAATATATCCGAAACCATGCCCTTGCTGACGATATCACCACCAATGGCTTCATGACCGACAGCTTCAAGCTGCTTGAGGACCCGTTCTTTGGTGACATTCGACATTTTGTTGATTTCCCTTGTATGAGACACACGCAATGGCGCAGATAGTACACAATGCCTGACGGGACAATGGCGCAAGCCTGATCGCAAAACCCGCCGATCCCGGCGATTTGGCAATCCACCATGGTATTCAACCAAGAAACACTATACAGCCCATTGGCTTTTGCATCGTATTTTCCTATAGCTCACCCAAACCAGACGAAACACAAGGATATAAACGTGTCTGCCACATTCGACAAAGTCGCCGACATTATCGCTGAGACAAGCGAAATCGATCGGGAAACCATTACACCCGAAAGCCATACGATTGACGATCTGGGCATTGACAGCCTCGATTTTCTTGACATCGTATTTGCCATCGACAAGGAATTCGGCATCAAGATTCCACTGGAGCAGTGGACGCAGGAGGTCAATGACGGCAAGGTTGCAACCGAAGAGTATTTTGTTCTCAAAAATCTCTGCGCGAAAATTGATGAACTGAAAGCAGCCAAGGGCTGAATTTGCAGCGCCGGATCTCAAAGCAAACAGGCGCAAGACAGGTGATTGATGCACCTTGAATATTTTCAGATGATTGATCGTGTGGAGCATGCAGATCTCCAAGCGGGAAAGCTCGTCGCCACATCAACGGTTCCGAAAAAAAGCCCGGTGTTTGAAGGGCATTTTCCAGGGCTGCCGCTGGTGCCGGGTGTTCTGTTGATTGAAACCATGGCGCAGGCCAGTGGTTTTTTGCTATTGGCACTGAATGATTTTGCCGCAATGCCCTTCCTGATGTCGGTGGACGGCGCCAAGATGCGCACCTTCGTCAAACCGGAAACCCTGTTGGATATCGAAGTCGATCTGGAGCATGACGGTTCGGGATTTGCAGTAACAAAGGCGCGTATCCGGAGCCAGGGCAGGAAGATCTGCGACGGGCAACTCAAATTTCGAACGGCAGCATTCGATGCCGGTGCGGATCTCGATACCAGCGGCCTGCCCGCAATCATCAGATCGCGCGCCATTGAAGTCGGGCTATTCGAAGCCCTGTCCGCACAACGCGACATCCAGGAATAGAGACAATGAGCAAGAGTCCAACAGACGTTGTCATAACCGGCATCGGTATCGTCAGTTGCCATGGTGTCGGTCGGCTGGCCCATGAAGAACTTCTCAATGGCAAACAGGCGCCTGCGCCTGTTGTCGACAGGGATCGCTTTGCCCCCTATCCGATTCATCCGATGCCGCAAATCGACTGGTCGACACAGATTCCGCGGCGCGGTGACCAGCGGCAGATGGAAAACTGGCAGCGCCTGGGTGTTTTCACGGCTGGGCTGGCGCTGGACGATGCCGGTCTGAAAGAAAATCCCGACGCCTGCGCAACCATGGATATGATTGTGGCGGCCGGTGGCGGTGAGAGAGACATTTCGGTCGATACGTTGATCCTCAATGAGGCCGCCACCCGCAATGACCGCGAGGTTCTCCTCAACGAGAAGCTGACCACGGAACTGCGCCCTACCCTTTTTCTTGCACAACTTTCCAATCTTCTGGCTGGCAATATTTCCATCGTCCACAAGGTGACGGGTTCCTCCAAGACCTTCATGGGCGAGGAAAGCGCCGGCATCTCAGCCGTTTCAACGGCCTATGAGCGCATCCGCTCCGGTCAGTCGACCCACGCACTTGTCGGTGGCGCCTACAATGCCGAGCGTCCCGACATGCATATTCTCTATGAGGGCATACAATCTCTCGCCCAGGGTGACTGGCAGCCCCTATGGTCGCGTGACAACGCCGGCGGCGGTATCATTACGGGATCGGCTTCTGCTTTCCTGGTTCTTGAATCACGGGCCCATGCAGAGGCCAGAAATGCGACGATCTACGCCGTCGTGACTGCGGTTGAAGGCAACCGTGGCTCAAGGGACGAAGGTGTATTGGAAACACGTATTGAAGACATGGCGGAAGACGCCGGACTGTCTGACGGATCTGATCTGCTGATCATGTCGGGGGCCTCCGGCCGCCACGAACTGTTGAACCGCGAGAAGGCCACGATCGCAAAAAACTGGCCGGATGCCACATTGCGCGGCTATGGTGGATTGACCGGCCATACCATGGAAGCGCAATTTCCCATCGGCATCGCGCTGGCTGCCCTTGCACTGAAAGGCGCGGCAATTCTACCGCAATTTGACCAGAATCACGAAGCAATCATGCAAGAGGCAGCATCCAGCGCTCTGGTCACGGCTGTCGGTTTTGTTCATGGTGAAGGCTTGGCTGTTCTGAAAGCCGATTGAATGTCCGGAATGGAAAACTGATATGACAAAACGCGCTTACCGGGACCATCTTGGTCGTCCGCTGATTGCCGTGACCGGCATGGGAATTGTAACCTCCCTTGGCCAGGGCAAGGAGGACAACTGGCGTGCATTGACCAGCGGCACATCCGGAATCCATTTCACTACACGCTTTCCCACCGATGCTTTGGCGACGCGTATTTCAGGCACAGTCGATTTCATGAATGCGCCCATTATCCCCGGTGAACTGTCATTTGCTTTCGCCGATGCAGCCACACGCGAGGCCATGGCCCAGGCATCCATCAACGGCGATTTCAACGGTCCGCTTTTCGTCGCAGCACCACCTGTGGAATGCGAGTGGTCTCAGCGCTTTGAACTGGCAGACGAAGCTGCACTGGGTGCCAATGAGGAAAACGCCTATGACGGCATCCTGGCGACCCTGCGCAAGAAGCCGCATGAATCCTTTACCCGTTCCGCACTCTTCGGCACGGTTGCTGAGCGCCTTGCAGACACCTATGGCACCCGCGGGCTGCCCGTGACCTTGTCAACCGCCTGCGCATCGGGCGCCACTGCCATACAATTGGGCGTGGATGCCATCCGACAGGGACGGACCGACCGGGCGCTGACCGTTGCCACGGACGGTTCTGTCAACGCGGAATCCCTGATCCGGTTTTCTCTGCTGTCTGCCCTGTCGACACAGAATGACCAGCCGGAAAAAGCCTCAAAACCTTTCACCAGGGATCGCGATGGATTTGTCATCGCCGAAGGTGGCGCCGCGCTGGTTCTTGAATCTCTGGAAAGCGCAATCGGCCGGGGCGCGCGCATTCTGGGTATCCTCAAGGGATATGGCGAGAAGGCCGACCACTTCCACCGCACCCGCTCTTCTCCCGATGGCGGTCCGGCGATTGCGACAATCCAGGCGGCGCTCAGTGATGCCGGTCTGGATGAAACGGGCATCAGCTATATCAACGCCCATGGAACATCGACGCCCGAAAATGACAAGATGGAATACCAATCCCTGTCAACCGTATTTGGCGACCATCTGCCCAATATCCCGGTCTCGTCCAACAAATCCATGATTGGCCATACATTGACGGCCGCTGGCGCTGTTGAAGCCATCTTCTCGCTGCTGACCATCGCCACCGGCACCGTCCCGCCGACCATCAATTACGAAAATCCGGACCCGGCAATCGAGATGGATGTGGTGCCCAATGTCAAACGCGACCACAATGTCACTTCGGTTCTTTCCAACTCCTTTGGATTTGGCGGACAGAATGCATGCCTTGTCATGACGGCAGAACCGGCCTAAACGGCTGTTTGTAAATTTTGCTTTGATACCGCCAACACCAAGGACACAGCACAGACATGCGCGCACTGCAGCTCATTGAAGACCGTAACCTGCAGGTGGTGGACGTTCCACCGCCATCGGCACCTTCTTTCGGAGAGGTCACCTTGCGGATCAGGGCCGTCGCGCTCAACCATATCGACGTATGGGGTTGGCGCGGCATGGCTTTTGCCAAACGCAAACTGCCGCTGGTGATAGGCGCCGAAGCCTCAGGTGAGGTCGAAGCCATTGGCCCCGGCGTCTCAAGCGTGCTGCCTGGACAACTGGTATCGATCTATGGTGCAAAGACCTGCGGTTTGTGCCGTCCGTGCCGTGAAGGCCGCGACAACCTTTGTGAGCACGTTTCGGGTGTCTATGGCTTCCATCTCGACGGTTTCGCTCAGGAAAAGATCAACGTCCCGGCTCGATTGCTCGTGCCCGCCCCTCCCGGCGTTGACGCCATTGGTGCAGCTTTGGCGCCCATCACATTTGGCACGGTGGAACACATGCTGTTCGACAACGCCAAGCTGGAGCCCGGCGAAGCCATACTGATACATGCCGGTGGATCCGGCATAGGATCCGCTGCCATTCAGTTGGCCAAGAAACACGGCTGCACGGTCTACACCACCGTTGGTTCGGACGACAAAATCGAAAAGGCCAAGGCGCTGGGGGCGGATCACGTCATCAACTACCGCGAGGACCGCTTTGAAGGCGTCGTTCGCAAATTGACCCGCAAAAAAGGCGTCGACGTTGTTTTTGAACATGTCGGCGCGGATACCTGGGCTGGTTCCCTGTTGTGCATGAAACGCGGTGGCCGTCTGGTCACCTGCGGCTCAACATCCGGTGTCTCAACCTCGATGAACCTGATGCAACTGTTTCAACAGCAATTGCGGCTCATCGGTTCGTTCGGATGTCGCATGGAAAACATGGCTGACTCCATGCAGAAAATGGCCCGTGGCCTCGTCCAGCCGGTCATAGATACGCAAGTGGAACTGGCGGATATCGACCGGGCTCTGGAACGTATGGAAGGCCGCAAGGTCTTTGGAAAAATCATACTGAATATGGATTGACGCGTGAATCTTTTTACAACGCGCATAGCGATCCGCATTTACAAGACAAAAAACTGGATCGTCGCTCAGGTGGTGTTTGCAGTTCTGGCTCTGCTGAGATTGCTGCCTGCGCGCAAGGCCATCCGTTTTACAGAAAAAATGGCCTATCGGATTGGCCCCAGAACCGCCCGCCACAAGCTGGTGCTGCGCAATCTTGAAAGGGCATTCCCGGAAAAGACGCTGACGGAACGTGAAGCCATCGCTCTGGACATGTGGGGCAACATGGCCCGCTTGATGGCTGAATACATATTTGTTGATGAATTGATCGACAATGATATCGACGAGGACGGCAATGGACTGATTGAAGTTCTGGGCGCCGAGCGGTTCCATGACCTGATTGAAAACCCCCGCCCCTTTATCGTCTTCACCGCGCACAGCGGAAATTTCGAGCTGCTGCCCATTGTCGCCGCCAAATATGGTCTCAATGTCACAGCCATGTTCCGACCGCCAAACAATCCCTATATCGCCAAACGCCTGCTGTCGGCGCGACGCACCCATATGGGCCGCCTTGTCCCGTCAAAGGCAGGCGCTGCCTGGAACCTGGCCGGTGTTCTGGAAGCTGGCAAAGGCGTTGGGCTGCTTGTGGATCAGAAGTTTCACAAGGGCCGCAAAACGCAGTTTTTCGGTCTGAAAGTCCACACCAATCCGCTTCTGGCGAAACTTGCCCGCAACTACGATTGTGACGTTTTCCCGGCACGATCCATCCGATTGCCGGGCGGTCGATTCCGGTTGGAAATCGAACCGGCCATCACCATACCGCGCGATGAAAGCGGTCATGTCGACATGACCGCCACCGCTCAACTGCTCAATGACAAGGTTGAAAGCTGGGTGCGTGAATATCCAGGTCAATGGATGTGGTTCCATGATCGCTGGAATATCAAACACACTCTTTAGAGCATGCATGGTTCCATTGAACCACTCTGTTGGTGATCCAATGGTTCGATCCGCCAGGAAGGCGGTAAAGAGCGACGCTATCGCATCGGTCGAGACGCCTGAGGCAGCGGGCGGCCACAGGTGGCCGCCACCGGACTGCTTTCTGTCCGAACAGGCATCTACTGCCTGATGATGATCCTTGTGTTTTTGAAACCTTCACGCTTTACCAGCGAAAACAGCTTTGCGGCATGGTTTGGATCAAGACGCACGCAGCCGTGGGATGCCGGGCGCCCCAAACGTTTGAGATCGGTTGTCCCATGGACCGCATAACCACCACGGAAAAAGATCGCATAGGGCATCGGCGCATTGTTGTATTTGCGCGACCGATGGTTTTTTGACAACCATTTGGGGCTGTAGGAACCCGTTGGCGTATAGTAGCCGTTGCGGCCAGTTGACACCTTCCAGCGGTATTTGATCCGTCCATGATGCGTCACCACCATGGTCTGTTTCGAAATGTCGATCCGGGCCGTCAATGTCGTGGCCTTGGCCGCCCATGAACCCAATGGAACAAAGGCAAGACTTAACAGCAATGCAATGAATAATTTTCTCATTTTCCCTCCGAGCTGGAACCGTGGAAAGCAACCAGTCAGTTCCGTCGTATGTTACACCCCATGAAAATCGCGCATAGGCAATGCGGATCAAAAAATCCCCACGATGCCCGATCGGATATTAATATAGACATGAATTCCTTTACGAAAAGTGCTTATATAACTTATGGTTACCTGCAACTTTGCTAATAAACAGTTTCGGCGGCTGGCCAAACTGACATCAGCCAATGATCTGCAGTCCAATATAAACGATGCTTGCCAGGCCTGTCAGCAGCCAGCAGGCGCCGTAAAAGACACTGATTGACCGGTCGATATCAACGGCTGTCGCCTGGCGTTTTCCAGCGCCGTTCAGCATCGGTTCGCGCACGCTCACACCTGCGTAGATGCGTTCTCCGGCAAGTGCCAGACCAAGAGCCCCTGCCATGGCGCTCTCCGGCCAACCGGCATTGGGGGAACGATGCAGCCCGGCATCACGGCGAGCCATGCCAAAGGAGCGAGCGCCACTGTGCCTGCCAAATTTCAGCAATGCCGACAGAGCCAACAGAGCCGCAGAAAGACGGGCCGGCAGCCAGTTGACAAGGTCATCAAGCCTGGCTGAAGCCCAACCGAAGCTGCCATATTTTTCGTTCTTGTGGCCGATCATGGAATCGGCCGTATTGAGCATCTTGTAGGCCAGCAGTCCGGGCAATCCGAACAGGGCGAACCAGAATGCCGGCGCGACCACGCCATCAGAAAAATTTTCCGCCAGGCTTTCGATTGCAGCTCTGCAGATGCCGCTGTCATCCAGACTTTGCGGATCGCGCCCGACAATCATTGCGACCGCCTGTCTGCCGCCGGCAAGGCCGCCCTTGCGCAGACCGGTTGCAACCCGGCTGACATGGTCGACAAGGCTTTTCTGGGCAAGCAGGACGGCCACCAGCACAATCTCCAGCAATGCGCCTGACAAATGCAGCGCCGAGAGTGTTTTTGACAGGAAAAGCCCGGCCAGAACACTGAAAAGCAGCAGCAAAAGGATGGCAATAACACCATTTCGCTTTTGCTCGGCGTCACTGTCACCCGATCTGTTCGCAAAACGGTCGGCATAAAGGATCATCCAGCCAAACCAAACCACCGGATGGGCGATCCGCCGCCAAAGCCAATCAGGATCACCGACGAACCGGTCAAGCAGAAGTGCAAATGCCAGTATCAGCAGATTATGTTCCAAGCCAATATCGCCTCGCTGATGCGATTAACAATCAAATAGATCTTGCAGTGCCAGGCGCAAACGCGCCTCGGATGTGCTGTCGGGGCAAAGGCCAAATCGCAGCCAGTTCGGGGCATAGCTGAAGGGACGCGTCAGAATGCGGCTTTTGCAAAGGGCCTCGAAAATGGCGGCGGCACGATCATCCTCGACAAGGGCGAAGAGTTCGGTTCCGCCCACCACCGCAAGCCGCGCTGCCGAGAGGATCTCACCCAATGCCTGCCGCCGTGGCAATATCTGCCGCGCAAGGACTGCAGCGGTTGAACCATCGGAAAAAAGCGCACGGGCAATTTCCAGAGCCGGACCGGAGACGGCCCAGGGGCCCTGCGCATCGCGAATAGAGCCAAGAATGTCCGCCGCCGCCACCACAAAGCCCAGCCGAATCCCGGCAAATCCATAGAACTTCCCAAAGGAACGCAGCACGATGAGGTTTTCATGCAGACCGGCCAGCCCACAAACACTGACTTCAGGCCGCATGTCGGCAAAGGCCTCGTCGACGATGACAAACCCACCCCGCTCCTGCATTTTCCGAGCCAGAGACAGCAGCGCCTCCGGCGCAACCAGCCGCCCATCCGGATTGTTGGGATTGACGATCACAGCCAATTTGTGATGCGCCGCAACTTGCCTGATATCGCCGACCACATCGACCGCAAAACCTGCCTGCGCGAAACGCAGCCGATATTCCTCATAGGTCGGCCCCAAAATCGCAACCGGCCCAGCAAAAATCTGCGGCAGCAAGGGGATGACGCCCTGAATCCCGGCCACCGGAAGCGGCATGATGCCGGGCGCGGTTCCATAGGTTTTGGCAGCGCCGAGGCTCGCCTTTTCGACCAGACTATCGTCCGGCAGGCGAGCCCAGATGTCCCGGCCTATCCTCGGCACCGGGACCGCGATGGGATTGATTCCGGTTGAAAGATCCAGCCAGTCCTCAGGCCGACCGCCATAAAGGGCGCAGGCCTTCGTCAATCCACCACCATGTTCAATGATTGAAACCGTGCGCACCATCAAACCGATTGCGCCAGATCGATGACATGCATGAATGATCCGGCGACGCTCCCGCGTTGCATACCGGCGGAACCAAGGTCATTGCCCAGCGCATCTTCAACAGAAAACAGCGGGTCTGCATCCCCTTCCGCAACTATGGATGCATAGTGAAATTCATGCGCATTCAGTTGCTGTGGCCATAAAAACGGCTGGTTCGGTGAAATGCGGCGGTACCCGAGATGCAACTTGCGGCTGGCAAAACTGGTTGTCAGCGGCAACAATCCAAGCATTGCATGCGCATTGCCGGCATCATCAATCAGCCCATCACCCAGAGCCATATAGCCGCCGCACTCGCCATAAATGGGTATCCGACGCTCAGCGGCCGCAATCATCGCAGTGCGAAACTGATCAGCACCCGCCAATGTTCCGGCATGCAGTTCCGGATAGCCGCCGGGCAGATAAATGGCATCACAATCGCCGGCCGGGCCCTCATTGGCCAGTGGAGAAAAGAAGGATATTTGCGCACCGCGCCTGCGCCAGCCCATCAGGAGATGTTCATAGGCAAACGAAAAAGCAACATCACGGGCAACGCTCAGTCGCTGTCCTGGGGGCGGCAAACGCTGAATATTGGATTGCGTTTCGAACGGCCAGAGTGACCGTGCCGCACTGACGATTTTCTCAAGATCACATTGAGCTTCAACAAGGTCCGCCGCCCGATTTATGAAAGTCTCCAGTCCCTGATGCTCATTGGCCTGCACCAGACCGAGATGTCGCTCGGGAAGAACCAATTGATCATCACGATACAGGACGCCAAGGACATCCATGCGGATTCTGTCCAAGGCCGCGCGCAACATCGCTTCATGACGGGCGCTTGCAACATTGTTGAGAATGACCCCGGCAATCAGGACGTTGGGATTGAAAGCGCTGAAACCCTGTACAATGGCCGCAACGGATTGAGACAACTTTGCGCAATTGATGACAAAAATGACCGGCAGGTTCAACAGTTCCGCCAGATCGGCAGCTGTTCCGGATCCGTCCGCGGCACCGTCAAACAGACCCATCATGGCCTCCACGACAAGCAGGCGTTCACCGCCCGTCGCAAGTCCTGCATTGGCCAACAGCAGTTCCGGACGCATACCCCAGGGATCAAAATTCAGGCAGACCTGACCACTGGCCGCTGCATGAAAGGCGGGATCTATATAATCGGGGCCTGCCTTGCCTGGGGCCACCTTCATTCCCCTCCGGGCCATGGCCCGCAACAGGCCCAGAGTAAAGGTGGTCTTGCCGGATCCCGACATGGGCGAAGCGATGAGAAATCCACTCATTTATTGGGCCTTTCAAACATCTGACGCGGCGACCGACGCGTCGTGGGGAGATATCCAGTCGAGTGTCTGGCGCAATAAAACAACATCACCAACCACCACAATGGCCGGGGGCGACAGACCAGCAACGATCAGATCCTTTTCGGCATTGGCAAGGCTGGTTACCAGAATCTGTTGCTGTTCGGTCGTCGCATTGCATACGATGGCAACGGGCTCCTGCGGCTTGCGCCCTGCCTCGATCAGCCGCTGCGTTATCGTGGCAATGTGCTTCATCGCCATATACATGACAATCACCGGTGAACCCTTGGCGATACTGGGCCAATCAATTCTGTCCGGCACGATTCCATTGGAATCATGTCCGGTCAAAAAGGTCACGGCGTGATTGACATCACGGTGCGTAACCGGAATTCCCGCATAGGCCAGGCCGCCGATCCCAGCCGTAATGCCCGGAACCACCCGAAATGGTATATTGTGCCGGACCATCATCAGGGCTTCCTCACCACCGCGCCCGAAGACAAATGGATCCCCACCCTTCAGCCGCAATACTCTTTTTCCCTGTTTGGCAAGTTCGACCAGACGCAGTGAAATATCGCCCTGTTTGGCCGATGGTTTGCCGCCGCGTTTGCCGGCATATTCGAGCACGGCGCCCGGCTTCACCAGTTTCAGGCAATTGGCGTTGACCAGCGCATCATGGACGACGACATCGGCCTGCCTGATCGCATTGACGGCATGCATCGTCAAAAGGCCGGGATCACCAGGTCCCGCACCGACAAGCCACACGCATCCAGGCTGCATGGCGGGAAGGCCTTCAAACAGTTCATCCGCCATAAAGCAACTCCAGTGATGTCTTTCGCTTGCACTTTCCCTCGCCTATAAGTTCAGCATGACGGAAAAGCCAGACGAATCCAAGCCAGATGCATTTGAGCCAGACACAATCATGTCTGACGCAGCGCCCGTGTCCCAACCCGGATCCCAGCCCGCGCCGTTGCGCAGGGGTTGGACCACCGGCGCCTGCGCCACGGCGGCAACAAAGTCGGCGCTGACGGCTCTGATCACCGGCACATTTCCCGATCCGGTCACCATCACGCTGCCAAAAGGCCAGCAGCCGGCTTTTTCCCTGACCTATGAGTCGCTGGGCGATGGCTATGCCTCCGCAGGCATCGTCAAGGATGCCGGTGACGACCCGGACGTCACCCATGGCGCAACCGTCATAGCGACGGTACAACCGCTGGCGCCGGGCAGCGGAATACGATTTGCCGCCGGAGATGGCGTCGGCATGGTCACGCTTGCAGGTTTGCCGATTGGCGTCGGCGAGCCCGCGATCAATCCGGTTCCGCGCACCATGATGGAAGAGGTCGTCAACGAGATTTGCAGCGCATACGGTGTGCCTGCCGATGTGGAAATCACCATTTCCATTCCCGGTGGCGATGCACTCGCCCTGAAGACCTGGAACCCCAGACTGGGCATTGTCGGCGGGCTTTCGGTGCTGGGTACAACCGGCATTGTGCAACCCTTCTCCTGTTCCGCCTGGATTCACTCCATCCATCGCGGCATCGATGTGGCACGGGCGGCCGGATTGACCCATGTGCTGGGCGCCACAGGATCGACATCGGAGGCTGCGGCCCAGGGAATTTACAATCTGCCGGACATTGCGCTTCTCGATATGGGTGATTTCGCCGGCGGCCTGCTCAAATACCTGCGCAGACATCCGGTCGATAGACTGACGATTGCCGGTGGTTTTGCCAAGCTCGTCAAGCTCGCTCAGGGCGCCATGGACCTTCATTCCAGCCGCAGCCAGGTCGACATGGAATTTCTGGCGAACATCGTCCCGAATGCGGATATGAACAACGAATTGAAGCAGCGGATTCAATCTGCCAACACTGCCCTCGAAGTTCTTGAAATGACTCAGAAACTGAACATTGATATTGCCGGCGTCATTGCCCGCAAGGCATGCGACGCGGCCAAAGACACCCTGCGTGACGCCGGGGTTTCTGTCGATATCATCGTGGTTGACCGTAAGGGAAACATCCTTGCCCGATACCCGTAAGTCCGTACTGATTCTCGGTGGAACCGGAGAGGCAAGCCAACTTGCAGAAAGGCTTGCCATGCGCGCCCGATACCGGGTCATCACGTCTCTCGCCGGCAGGACGCAGGATCCGCAACGCACCAGCGGTGAAATCCGCATCGGTGGCTTTGGCGGCGCCGAAGGCCTGGCTGCATTTCTGTGCGAGGAGGCCATCGATGTGCTCGTCGACGCGACCCACCCCTTTGCCGAAGCGATATCGGCCAATGCGGCACGCGCTGCAGAACGTTCTGGCACCCGCCTTCTTGTCCTGCAACGTCCCGCCTGGCCACAGGAGCCCGGTGATCGCTGGATCGTCGTGAAGACGCTGCAACAGGCCTGCCGGGCCATTCCGCCATCCAGCCGTGTTCTGCTGGCGCTGGGGCGCCAATATATCGAAGCATTCACCGCGCGCCCTGATGTGCACTTCATCATAAGAATGGTTGATCGCCCGGACAAACCCCTTGTGTTCCCATCGTTCGAATTGATCATCGGCAAACCGTCTGCAGATCCTGCAGGCGAAGAACGCCTGCTGCGCGACGGCGATGTCAGCCACATCGTCTGCCGCAATTCCGGCGGCGACGGCGCATATGCCAAAATTCTGGCAGCGCGCCGATTGTCCATTCCAATCATCATGATCGATCGCCCCGCCGCAGAAGTGCAAGGCACCTTCGGCGCTGTTGATCGTCTGCTGGCCGCCATTGCCTAAACAGCAACGCGTTTTTTCTTTTTGCCGGCATTGCGCAACACATGAGAATAGTCGGCATCATACAGTGCCGAGTCGCGAAACTGCACATCGCCCAGAACCGGCCCGACCATGATCAGCGCGGTGCGTGTCAGCTTGGCCTTCCGCACCTCCTGCTTCATCTCGGTAAGCGTGGTGCGGATATAGAGTTCATCGGGCCAGGTGGCGCGATAGGCGATCACCACGGGGCAATCCGCGCCGTAGTGGGGCACAAGGGAATCGCGCACATAATCCAGATTTCGGATCGACAGATGGATGGCGAGCGTTGCCTTCGACTGGCCGAGAATCTCCAGTTGCTCTCCTTCCGGCATGGACGACGCCTTCATGCCGGTACGGGTGATGATGATCGTCTGGGCAATTTCCGGCAGGGTCAGTTCCATTTTCAGCCGGGCGGCAACCCCGGCAAAGGCGGGCACGCCCGGGACCACTTCATAATCGATGTCCAGCGCCTCAAGACGCCGCATCTGTTCGGCAACAGCGCCGTAGATCGACGGATCGCCTGAATGCACCCGCGCCACATCCTGGCCCTGCAGATGCGCCTTTTCCATCTCCCCAACAATGAGATCCAGATGCATCGGCGCCGTATCCATCACCACGGCGCCCTCAGGTGCAGCCGAGACAATTTCCTCCGGCACCAGGGAACCGGCATAAAGACACACCGGGCATCGCTCAACCAGACGCAGGCCACGCACGGTGATCAGGTCCGCGGCTCCCGGGCCCGCGCCAATGAAATAGACCGTCATATCGCTGTTTCCTTTTCATCAATCAGGCTATCGGCCTTGGCCGCATAACCGCGCGGTGTATAGACCCAGTTCTTGCCATCGCCCGCCATCACTGTCCGGCTCCGGGAAGAACCGACAATGACAACCGTCAGCATGTCCACATCATCCACCTGCAGGTCGCCAAGCGGCACGATACGGATGCGCTCACCCTCGCGCCCAAGATTTGTCGCAAGCACCACGGGCGTGCTGAAAGGCCGATACTTCAGCAATTCATCGCGGGCATAGGCCAATTGTGTCCTGCGGCGTTTCGAAACAGGGTTGTAGAAGGCAATGACAAAATCGCCCGCACCGGCGGCCCTGACGCGTTTTTGAATATCCGGCCATGGCGTCAGCAGATCCGACAGCGAAATGGTACAGAAATCATGGCCCAGCGGCGCACCGACCCGCGCGGCAGCCGCCTGCAGGGCGGAAATGCCGGGCGAGACCACCATCTCAATGCGACGGGCTGCATCGCTCAGACCGTTCTCATGCGCCTGACTGGACTGCCCCTTGTCGAGAAGTTCGAAGGCGAGTGTCGCCATGGCATAGATGCCCGCATCGCCAGAACAAACCAGTGAGACCGTTCGCCCCTGCCCGGCCAGTTCCATGGCATGATGAACCCGCGCCTCTTCCTTGCCAAGATCAAAATCATGGCGGATCTTGCCATCCGCGAGCTGTTCGAGAAGATCCAGATAGAGCGTGTAACCCACCAGGTCGCTTGAACGGGAAACCATCGACGAGACTTCGGGAGAGCGCCATGCCTCTGCGCCCGGGCCAATGCCGACAATGTACAATGTGCCGCGTGCACCCCCGCATTGAGCGGCTTTGACCGGTTCTGCTGCCCTGGCGATGGCGCAGGTGGCCCGTCTGGATTTGCGTTTTGCAACGATGAGGCTTGCGGAGGCCCCACCAGCGGCCAATGCCGCGCCTTCAGCCACGCCATGACAGCCGACCTCGGCAAACACCACATCAGACGGGTTCTCAAGCCGATCAGAAAGCGCCTCAAGCGTTGCCGCATCAAAAAACCGGGCCGTCACCCCGAAATGATCAGCAACGGCGTGAATGGCCGTCTCGTCAGCTTTCAGGTCAATCGAGTAAACGCCGCTCAATGCAGCGAGGCAAAGGCCTGCGTCAGCCAGCACCTGCTGCGCCAGATCGATCGCCTCCTGTGGCGCAGTACCGCGCTCGCATCCCATCCCCAGGCAAAGCGTTTGGGGTGCATAGACCAATTCCAGTTCCGCCGGCTCTGACAATTGATCTGTCACGGTCAATTTGACCGCACCATCCGCTGCCATGGGGATGCCTGACTGCGTGATCCAGTCTGCCCTGCCGGAAAGGACCGCTTTGCCGCCCGCAACAAGTTCAGCCATGACGGCTTTTGCCCTTTTCGGATTGGTCAGCGCAAAACCTTCCGGTGGCGCATCCAGCGCCACCCCGAAACGCAGGTCTCCAGCCGTCGTTATGGCGGCGTGACCATCAATCAGGCCAGCAATTTCACGCGCCAGATCATTGGCGCCATGATGACCGCCAAGCAATGGAACAACGCTTGAAGCATCCTCCGATACGGCAATCACCGGCGGCTCAAGAGATTTGTCTGCCAGATGCGGCGCAAGCAGGCGGATCAGCGCGCCACTTGCCATCAGTCCAATGACGGGATGTCCGGCCTTGAACAATTGGCCAATATGATCTGCGGCACTTTCGAACACTTCATCGGCCTGTGTTACCCGGGATCGCGCGCCATGAATGCGTCCGCCAAGTGCTTTGGCGATTTTAACCGCCAGGGGCATTGCCGCCTCGCTGAGAACGATGATTGCAGGTTTCATTTCAACAATCCTGTTTGCTTGCGGGCTTTGCCTGCGCGGTATCACGTCGAGAACCGCTTGCTTCCACAGGCAGTCCGGCAACCCAGTTCTCCGATCCCTTGTATATCAGGATCATCGAAAAATAGGGTGCGTCCCCCTCCGCCTCGCCCAACGGCATGATGCGTTCATCGGCAAGAGAAATACGTTCCAGATAGCCGGCACAGGCCACCAGATCATGTTTTTGCAACAGGGATTTGATGCGTGCAAAATGTCGCCCGATCTTGATGATGGCAATGGCGTCCGCCTGCTCCAGCCTCGCGGCGATAACGTCATCCGGCAAGGGTCCCGGTACAACACTCAGCACGTCATTGCGCGCCGCCAGCGGGCGTTTGAGCGCCGCCGCCCCGGCCATCATGGACGACACGCCCGGTATGACCTCGCAGTCAAATTCACCGGACAGACGTTCATAGAGATACATGAAGGACCCATAGAAAAACGGATCGCCCTCACACAGCACGGCGACATCCTGTCCGGCGGTCAGATAGTCTCCAATGTCGCGCGCTGCCGCATCATAGACCTCCTGGGCCGGAAACCGCTCAACCCGCATCGGCACAACAATCGGATATTCGATCTGTCGCGCATCAAGATACTCGCGGACAATCTGGCGGGCAAAACTCGCGCCGCTATCGGGCGCCGGATAGGCAACCACCGGACAGGATCGCAGCAATCGATGCGCCTTCAAGGTCAGCAATTCAGGATCACCCGGCCCCACGCCAAGTCCGTAGAGTTTGCCCGTCATGCACCGCCCCAGGGTTTGTGCAGGCTCCATTGCGTCACCGGCATGGCCGGCTTCCAGCCGTGGTATTGCCCAATGGCCTGAACGCTGGCGACCGACAGACGGATCAGATGCCCGCCCAACCGGGCATGCAATGCCAGCAACCGCGCCTCATTTTCAAGTGTCACCGCATTTGCAACAAGCCGGCCACCGGGCTTCAAAGCCTGCCAGCACGTTTCAAAGACACCCTCATGTCCCAAACCACCGCCGATGAAAATTGCATCGGGCGCAGCAAGATCCTGACAGGCTTGCGGCGCCTGACCTTCAATGATCTTCAGGCGCGGCGTTCCCAGAACCGTGGCATTTTGAGCCATCATCGCCCGGCGCTCCGCCTGCATTTCGATGGCAATGGCCTTGGCACCCGGCGCAGAGCGCATCCATTCGATGGAAACCGAACCACATCCCGCACCGACATCCCACAGAAGCGCTTGCGGACAGGGCTGCAGGCGCGCCAGGGTCACAGCGCGGACTTCCCGCTTGGTCATTTGCCCGTCATGAACAAAGGCGTCATCCGGCAACCCCGGAACTCGGGCCAGGATAGCGGCGCCCTCATCCGCGACACATTCGATCGCCAGCACATTGAAATCGGCAAATTGGTTGTGATCGGGGTCAAAGGGTTCAATCTCATTCGCCCTTGCATGGACTGTCCGCTCCGCCTTGCCACCCATGTGTTCAAGCACTGTTAGCAGGGAACCGCCATAACCGCGTTCGCACAAGGCGCACGCCACTTCATGCACGGTGCGCGCCACCGAGGTGAGCGAAAGAATCCGGTTGCCGGGAAGAACATGCGACTGCAGACCGGCAACTGCGCGGCCATGCAGGGAGATGCAAGACACGTCGCTGAGCCCCCACCCCATTCGTGCTGCAGCCAGGGAAAAACCGCTCGGCGACGGAATGACCAGCATTTCATCGCTCTCGACCATGCGGCGCATGGTGGCTCCTATACCGAAATGCATCGGGTCTCCGGTGGCCAGGATGGTCACGGCCTTGCCACGCCGCTCCTTGAGAAACTCAATCGTCGGCCCGACGCCCATGGTCCAGGGAACCACTTCACAATCGACCATTCCCAGTGAAGCAAGATCGAGGTTTTCCAACACACGCTCTGGCGCGACCAGCGTCTTGGCTGCCTTCATCAAGGCAAGTGCCGGCGGTGTCAGCGACTGAATTCCGTCATCACCAATGCCCAGTATGGTCAGCCATATCTTTTTATTGTCTTCACTCACGCTCTTAATTCTCCTGCTATGGCATTGACGACGGCGGCAGCCATGGCGCTGCCTCCCCTGCGCCCACGAACAGCAATAAAGGGCACGCCGCGGGAATCTGAAATCAGTGCATCCTTGGCCTCGACCGCTCCGACAAACCCCACAGGAATGCCGACGATCAGCGATGGTGACGCCAGACCGCGATCCATCATTTCCAGCAGGTGAAACAAGGCCGTTGGCGCATTGCCGATGACAATGATGCCACCGGCCATCTCTTCGCAAAGCACCTCCATGGCCGCAGCCGAACGGGTTGTTGCCTGCGCCCGCGCCAATTGCGCAGTGGCTTCGCCTGCCACCTCACAAAGAACAGGCAGGTCCTTGGGCAACAATCGCCTGATGATGCCGCGCCGGACCATTTCCACGTCACAGATGATCGGTCTGGCTTTGGCCAATGCCTGGCGCCCGGCTTCGACGGCGTCATCCGAGATGATCAGATCGTCGACGATATCAACCATGCCACAGGCATGGACAAGCCGGATGGCGATATCCTGCTGGTCGCCCGAAAACCGTGACAGATCAGCCTCGCACCGAATCGTCTCGAAGCTTTGGCGGTAAATCTCCGCTGCATCGCGAATGTAATGCGTCGTGCCGTCGTTCAAGTTGGACGCTTCTTCATGGAAAGGGGACCATGGGGATGATCGGCCTGCGGATAGGGATGATGGGCATGCCCATGATCGTGTCCATGATCGTGTCCGTGCCCGTGTCCGTGCCCGTGATCATGATCATGATCATGATCATGCGGATGGTCATGGCTGTGATCGTGGAGTGGCGTCCAGGGCAGATCGTGCGCCTTGCAGAATGCCTCTTCGCGGCAAGAGGCATCGCAATCGCCGTTACAGGGACAATTCTCCAGGCCTCCACCAATTCCCTCGACGTGATGGTGGTGACTTTCCTGCGGTAAGCCTATTTCAGCTTCAAAACCGAGCACCTGTTCGCGATATTTGCACATCTGGCAGTTCATCACCGCCCGTCCGGCACGGGTTTCTTCCACCCGGTCGTCAAATGTATCAAGCACCAGATCATGGTCATTCAGGTAGCCGGCCTTGATGAATTCGATATCCGGATACTTTTCGGCCACCTGGTCGGAGTAGCTGTAGATGCGCTTGACCAGAACACCGGTGAACAGAAAATACGGAAAAACCACGATACGGCGGTAACCAAGTTTTGCCGCATGGTGCAGACCGGGCTCGACAAGCGGAAAGGTCACGCCGGAATAGCAGGTTTCCGCCCAGCCAAACCCCATGCCCTCCCAAAGAATACGGGTTACTTTCGACACATTGGAATTGGCATCCGGATCTGACGATCCGCGGCCAACCACCATCAGAAGCGTTTCATGCAACGGCACTTCGCCCTTATCGCCATTGGCCGTGTCCAGCGCCTGCTGGATACGGGCGCCAGCAGCCCTGATCATTTTCATGTCCACGCCAAGTTCGCGGCCGTAATCAATCCGCATCTGCGGATGCTGCGCCTGATAGGTGTTCAGAACGGAGGGAATATCATTCTTGGCATGCCCTGCGGCAAACAACATGCCCGGAACCGCAAGCACCCGTGTCACGCCCTGCGCGCGCAAACGATCAAGCCCCTCATGGATGACCGGATTACAGAACTCCAGATAGCCATATTCGACTGGCGTTCCTGGATGGCGTTCCTTCAGGCCTTTGGCCACTTTGGCGAACTCAAGCGCCGCATTCTGGTTGCGGCTGCCGTGGCCGCAAACCATGATTCCCAGCTTTTCCGGAATGTTCAAACCGTCGCTCCTTCAGCCTGCTCTTCGACTTCGCCGTCACAGACCTCTTCATCTTCCTTGGGTTTTTCCCTGCCTTTCGCGGCCTTGGCGACCAGCGCCGCCAGGGCGGCTGCGCCAACGGTCGCGGCCACACCCACCCAATGGGCGTGTCCGGCCAGTTCACCGACATGTCCGCCATGGGCAAACGCACCGTTGATGAACAGGAAAGTGGCCGATAAAAAAACAGAAATGCGCGTCATAGGAAATACTCCGGCTGGCAGTGTCATGCACGAAACGCCGCGGCGAAGGAAATTCGCCATGCCGGTCTGGACAGCTCCGGAATTGAACCCCCTGTATGGGTCGGTCGCACCGGAATTTCTCGCAGCCCGCTGAATTCGGGCGCCGTCTCACGCTATACCCGTTCTAGGCAAACCATCCGGCAACGTCAAACACAAACGCGGCGAAAAGCGTGCCAGACACGACAGCAGACAATATCAGACGCTTCTGATTGCCCGCCATTGGATGGCGCCTGACATCTGGTGTGAGAATGAGCTGTGAAAATCAAGCAAAGCGGCTAACTGATGCTTTCAACCCGCTTGTAGCCTAGCGAACTTTCCAGCAGGTGTTTGGTATAGGGGTGGCTTGTCTTCATGGTGCGCATGTCCTCCACGCTCATGATTTCGACGATTTCGCCCAGTTGCATCACCGCGATGCGCTCACACATGTGCCCGACAACCGCCAGGTCGTGGGAAACCATCACATAGGTCAGCTTGCGCGCCAAGCGCAGGTCGACGAGAAGATTGAGAATCTCGGCCTGAACGGAGACATCGAGCGCCGAGGTCGGCTCATCCAGCAAAAGAATTTCCGGTTCGGGCGCCAGCGCCCGGGCAATGGCGACCCGCTGCCGCTGCCCACCGGACAATTGGTGCGGATAACGGAAACGGAAAGACGGTCCCAGACCAACATCATCAAGGAGTTTCACAATCCGCCGATCAATTGCGTCGAATCCATGCAGGTAGAGCGTTTCACTCAACACCTGGTCGACCGTATGGCGCGGGTGAAGAGAGGCATAGGGGTCCTGAAAGACCATTTGCACTTTCTTGTAAAACTGCGCTGTGCGTTTCCGTGCAAGCTTTTCGCCAGCAACAATCATTTCGCCCGACCAATTGGGCACAAGCCCCGTCAGTGCGCGCAAAATGGTCGATTTTCCCGATCCGCTCTCGCCCACCAGGCCGAAGGATGCGCCGCTATCGACGCGAAAGGACACATCTTTGACCGCATCGACCCGGTCATGCCCGGAGCCGAACCAGACATCAAGATGGCTTATTTCCAAACCGCTCATGACGCACCGCTCACGCTTTGCGCCTCGCGCCAGGCCGGATCACGCTTCAGCACGTCCAGTCGTTCCCTGGGTTCGGTGAGGCGCGGCAGGGAATTGAGCAGCCCTCTTGTATAGGGGTGTTGCGCCTCATGCAGTTTGTCGGCCCGGCAGGTCTCCACAATGCGCCCGGCATACATGATCAGAACACGGTCACAGAATGACGAAACGAGATTGAGGTCATGAGAGATGAAGATCAGACCCATGCCGCGCTCCTGCACCAGCCGGTCCATGATCGACAGCACCTGTGTCTGCACCGAAACATCCAGCGCCGAGGTCGGTTCATCGGCGATGAGGATTTCCGGGTTGGGGATCAACATCATGGCAATCATGATCCTTTGGCCCATGCCCCCGGACATTTCGTGCGGATAGGCGCGGAACACCCGTTCGGGATCACGGATCGAAACCGCTTCCAGCATATCCAGCGCCTTGCGTTTTACCGCGGCCTTTGATGCCTTGGCATGCTGCGCGTAAGCTTCCATGATCTGCTCACCAACCGGCATCACCGGATTGAGCGAGAATTTAGGGTCCTGCATGACCATGGATATGCGCTGACCGCGCACTTTGCGCATCTCACGCTCCGACATGGTCATGAGATCCTTGTCATGCAGCATGATCCTGTCTGCGGTGACAATGCCGGGCTTGCGTATCAGCCGCAGGATGGCCCGGCCCGTCATGGACTTGCCCGATCCGGATTCGCCGACAATGCCCAACCGCTCCTTGCCCAAGGAAAAGGAAATACCGCGCACCGCATCAAAAACGCCGTTGCGCGTGGGGAATTTCACCCAGAGGTTCTCGACATCCAGAAGCTTGTCTTGCTGTTCAAGCATCGCCTGCATCCTTCGGGTCAAGTACATCGCGCAGACCATCGCCCAACAGGTTGAAGCCAAGGCTGACGGTGAAAATGGCAAGCCCCGGCACCGTGGCCACCCACCAATAGTCGAGCAGGAATTTCCGCCCCTCTGAAATCATGGCGCCCCATTCGGGCGAAGGCGGCTGTGCACCCATGCCAAGAAACCCCAACCCGGCAGCGGCCAGGATGATTCCGGCCATGTCCAGTGTCACGCGAACGATGATGGACGACATGCACAGTGGCCAGATGTGTTTGACAATGATGCGCAAGGGACCGGCCCCCTGCAATTTCACTGCACTGATATAGTCGGAGCCACGAATGGTCAGGGTTTCCGCCCGAGCAATGCGCGCATAGGGCGGCCAGGCTGTCAGTGAAATGGCAATCACCGCATTTTCAATGCCCGCACCCAGCGCCGCCACAAAGGCCAGCGCCAGAACCAGCCGCGGAAAGGCAAGAAATATATCGGTGATGCGCATCAGGATCGTATCGATCCAGCCGCCGGCGTAACCGGCCACAGTGCCCACGAACAGACCGACAATCGGCGCAATCATGGCCACCAGCGTGACGATGTAAAGCGTGATGCGTGCCCCGTAAATCAACCGGCTTAAAATATCCCGGCCCAGTGAATCCGTGCCCAGCAGATGGCCCTCACCCCATAGCGGCTGTAGCCGGTTGGCAAGGTCCTGTTCAAAAGGATCGGCCGGCGCAAGCAGCGGTGCAAAAATCGCGACAAGAACCAGAAAGACCAGGATGAACAGGCCGATCATTGCCAGCTTGTTGGCTTTCAAGGTCAACCATCCCTGGTAAAGAGAGGCAATCTTGGCGTGACGCCGCGATGTGGGCGTCTCGGTGCGCAGCCAATCGCGCAAATTCTGCTTCTCGCCGCTGGCACGTTCTGCGTTGCTCATCGCGCCCTCGGATCAAAAAATTTGTACAGCATGTCCGAAAAGATATTCAGGCAGACAAACACAAGGCCGACGACAACCGTGCCACCCAGAACCGCGTTCATATCAGCCGAAAGCAATGCAGTCGTGATATAGGAGCCGATCCCCGGCCAGGAGAAGATGATTTCCGTCAGCACCGAGCCCTCCAGCAGACCGGCATAGCTCAGCGCCACAACTGTAATCAGCGGCACCTTGATATTGCCAAAGGCATGTCGCCACACCACCGCCCATTCCGACAGGCCCTTGACCCGTGCCGTGGTGACATATTCGGCGTTCATCTGCTCCAGCATGAAAGAGCGGGTCATCCGGCTGATATAGGCAAGGGAGTAATAGCCCAGCAGCGAGGCTGGCAGAATGATGTGGCTGACGGCGTCCCGGAACACGTCCCATTGGCCGTCGAGCATACTGTCCACCAGAATGAGGCCGGTGACGGTTGGCACAATATCAACATAGAAGATGCCGACCCGGCCGGGGCCACCGACCCAGCCCAGGATGCCGTAGAAAACAAGCAGCCCGACCAGTCCCAGCCAGAAGATCGGCATGGAATAACCAACCAGAGCAATCACCCGGGCCATCTGGTCGATCCAGGTGCCGCGCTTCACGGCGGCGACAACGCCCAGCGGGATGCCCACGAAGACGCCGATAATGGTTCCGATGGTCGCCAATTCAAGTGTCGCGGGAAAGACCCGGATAATGTCATCGACAACGGGGCGCGCCGTCAGGCGCGATACGCCGAAATCACCACGCACCACATCCCACAGGTAATAGAAAAACTGTACGACAAGCGGTTTGTCGAGGCCCAGCTTGATATAGGTCGCCTCATACATTTCCTTGCTGGCCCGCTCTCCCAGAATGGATATGAGCGGATCAATCGGCATGATGCGGCCAATCACGAATGTGATGAACAGCAACCCGAGCATGGTGATGGCAATGGTGCCCAGCGTCTTGGCGATGGTTGCCACGACGGAAAAAACGGGCGACGCACGCCGCCCATTTTCTGTCTGTATCGTCGCTGACATGGCGAACTGACTACTTGGTCACCGGCCAATAGGCGACCGCAGTCACGGCACCCCCAAGGTTCAGGTTCTTGACGGCTTCGGCCCGACCTGTCTGCTCGATTTTCTGGAACATGACCGCAAATGGCGAGTTCATCTGGTGCTCACGCTGCATGTCCTCATACATCTTGCGGCGCACGTCCCGGTCAGCTTCAACCACGGCCGCTTCGACCTGCTGGTTCATGTCACCCGGATCCCAGGCATTGCGATAGGCCAGCAAGCCTGTCGCCTTGGCTTCATCCGAATTGTCCGGATTATAGGCGAACGTGCCGGCATTGGTCTGCGGATCAGGATAATCCGGTCCCCAGGCGCCCAGATACATATCAAGTTCCCGTGCGCGATAGCGCGTCAGGATCTGCTTGGCCGTACCGACGGTGATGTTCAGCTTGATGCCGGCCTGAGCGAATGTATTCTGCAGGGACTGGGCAATCTCCACGCGCTCCTGAGCTTCGCGCACGCCGACTTCGATTTCCAGATCCGCAACGCCGGCTTCGGCCAGCATGGCTTTTGCCTTCTCGATGTCGAGATTGAACGGTTTGTCGTCAATGGCACCCAGATAGGTACGCGGCAGAAAGGCCTGGTGGATGGTGTACTGGCCATTCAGAAAGCTGTTTTGCATACCCTCGTAGTCAGCAAGGTATTTGAGTGCCTGACGCACCTGCGGCTTGGCGAGTTCGGGATGTTTCTGGTTCAGCGAGAAATACATCAGACGACCACGCAATTCGTTGTCGATCGCGATGCCTTCCTTGCCGCTTATGCCGGCAACGTCTTCCGGGTTGAGATTGCGTGCAACATCGATATCTCCCTTTTCCAGCAGCAGGCGCTGGGTGGCGCTTTCCTGAATATGGCGCACAATCACCCGCTTCATGGCAGGTGCGCCCTTGTAGAAGTCTTCATTGGCGCTCAGCGTTACCGATTCATTGGGCTTCCAGCTGACCACCTTGTAGGCGCCCGACCCGGCCGAATTGGTCTTCAGCCAATTGTTGCCGAGATCGCCATCGACTTCATTGGCCATCACGGTCTTCTTGTCGACGATCCCGCCGATGACTGCAGCAAGGCAATTGAGCACAAAGGATGTCGCATATTTTTTGTCGGTGGTAATGCTCAGGGTGTTGCCATCTGCAACAATCACATCATTGACATTGTCAGCGTTAAAACCGAACTGGGTGAGAATAAACGACGGAGTCTTGTTGAGCGTAACCGCGCGGCGCAGTGAAAATTCGGCATCTTCAGCCGTGACCGGATTGCCGGAGTGGAATTTCACGCCTTCGCGCATGGTGAATGTGATGGTCTTGCCATCTTCCGACACCACCCAGCTCTCCGCCAGATCAGGCTCATAACCGGCATCAAGATTGAGCGGATCGAAATTGACCAGCTTGCCATAAACGTTGCGACTGACATCACTGCCTGCAAATTCAAAGGATTCAGCTGGGTCCAGCGTGATGATATCATCAATCCGGTTGGCAATGACAAGCATGTTCGCCGGCGTTTCGGCGTAGACCGGCAGCGTTCCCATTGCCATCGTCAGCCCAATGGCGGTGCCAGCGATCAGTTTTGTAATATGTCTCATGGGTGTGTTCCTCTTTTGTCGTTTTTTAAATCCTGCCTTGCGGGGGTGTTATTCACCCCAGGTTTTGTTCAGAACCCGCAGCCAGTTCTTGTAACACAACTTATCGATGAGTTGTTCATTATAGCCATGGTCACGCATTGCCTGGCGCAAATTGGGCAATCCGGCCACGCTGGAAATCGCGTCCGGAATTTTTGCACCGTCAAAATCAGAGCCCATGCCGACCCTGTCTTCGCCCACATGTTCGATCAGATGATCCAGGTGGCGCAGCATTTGATCCAGTGGAATATCGGTCAGCATCCGCCCGTCATCACGCAGAAACGCTGCGGCGAAATTCAGGCCGACCATGCCGTCACTTTCAGCAATGGCCGCCAATTGCTTGTCTGTCAGGTTACGCGAATGGGGACAGATTGCATGACAGTTGGAATGGGTGGCAACCAGCGGTTTGTCACTGAGCCGCGCTATATCCCAGAAACCTGCCTCATTGAGATGCGAAAGATCCAGCATGATGCCCAATTTGTTGCAGTGCGCGACCAACCTCACCCCGTGTTCGCTGAGCCCCGGCCCTATATCGGGAGAGCTGGGAAAACGAAAGGGGACGCCGTGCGCGAAGATGGTCGGTCTGCTCCAGACCGGGCCGATGGATCGAAGCCCGGCGCGATACAATACATCCAGAGCGTGAAAATCGGGATCAATGGCCTCGGCGCCCTCGATATGCATGAGCGCCGCCAATTTACCCGCCTGGAGGCAATCATTGATCTGCGACGCGGTTGTGCAGATTGTCACGGCGCCCAGTTCCTCAAGCCTGTTGAGGATTGCCGCCTGCTGCATCACGACACCGAGTGCAACAGATTCAGGTATCTGCCGAGGCAACGCCAATTCGTATTGCGGCTTCGACATTTCCTCCATCTTGAAGGCCTGGTCTGTTGGCGATGGAACATAAATCGCAAAAAAACCGCCGCCGAAACCACCAGCAACGGCCTTTGGCAGATCGACCTGGCCATCGCGTCCTGAAACAAAGGTTTCAGCGGCCTGCAGCCCGCCTGCCATCTGCAGACGCAGCAGCACATCATTATGACCATCAAAAATCGGAGGTATCGTCATAGGCATAAAACACATGGCCTTTGGTTCGCGTTGCTAATAGTACAACCTCGTTGCTTGCCCCAGGGATCAGGATCCAGGGATCAAGAACCAAGGGTCAAGCCCCAAGGATCAAACAAGTTCAGTCTATCAACAAAACTTCCGGCGCATAGCCTTAAACGTGCCTATACTGTTTTTGATTCAAGTAGATGTTGCGCGCCCGCGTCCCCATGGTCCGGCGAACCGACAGGCGCTGACAGCATGCCTAGAATTCAATGCCGATCTGCGCTTTGACCCCTGAGCGAAACGGGTGCTTGATCATTTCCATTTCGGTAACCAGGTCGGCAAATTCAATCAGTTCTTCTTTTGCGTTGCGGCCAGTGATGATCACATGTTTCATCGGCGGCTTGTTTTTCAGCGTCTCGATGATGTCAGCAATGTCCAGGTAGTCATAGCGCAACACGATGTTGAGTTCATCGCACAGAACCATGTCATGCACATCGTCAAGGATCATCTCCCTCGCCTTTTCCCAGGCCTGTTGGGCAGCCTCTATGTCACGCTGGCGGTCCTGCGTCTCCCAGGTAAAGCCTTCTCCCATTGTCGCCAATGTTACCTGATCCGGGAAGGCTTCCAGCACCTTGCGTTCGCCGGTTCCCCACTTGCCCTTCACAAATTGGACAACGCCAACCTTCAAGCCGTTGCCGATGGCACGAAAGGCCATGCCGAAAGCAGCCGTAGACTTGCCTTTTCCCTTGCCCGTATGGACGATGGTCAGACCCTTTTCGATGGTCTTGGTGGCAATGATCTTGTCGCGGGCAACCTTCTTCTTGCGCATCTTGTCGGCGTGGCGCGCATTCAATTCCGCTTCGGTGAGGTTTTTCAACTTGTCAGATTTTTCAGCCATGGTCTGATCCCTTGTGGATGGAATGGGAAGAACGCCCGCCTCCTGCGGCAGGTTCAATATTAGGGCGCACCGGCGTCCTTTGCCAATGCATGCAATTCATAACGGGCCGAATTGGAGCGAGGTGTCCACAGGCCGCGGATGATGGCCTCCTCCAGTCTGGCGGCGATTTCGCGAAGCGCCGGCGCATTGTGCTCGGCAATGAAGCCGCGCACTGTGTCATCCAGCAGGAAGGCCTGATAGACGCTTTCAAAATGATGGTCTGTCACGGCGCCTGTGGTGGCTGAGAAGGCAAAGAGATAATCAACCGTGGCAGCCATTTCAAAAGCGCCTTTATAGCCGTGACGCATGATACCGCTGATCCATTTGGGATTGACAACCCGGCCTCGAACAACACGGGCGATCTCCTCATCCAGCGTCCTGATCACCGGTTTTTCCGGACGCGAATGATCATTGTGATAAATCGCCGGGCGGGACCCGGTCAAAGTTTCGACCGCCGCCGTCATACCACCTTCAAACTGATAATAATCATCGCTGTCGAGCAGGTCGTGTTCACGGTTGTCCTGATTTTGCACGACGGCTTCAAGCGTTTTGAGACGCGTCTCCAGCAGGCCCTTTTCCGCCCTGCCCTGCGCCTTCGCGCCATAGGCATAGCTGCCCCAAACGAGATAGGCTTCGGCCAGGTCGCCCTGGGTCTGCCAACCACCTTCGTCAATCAGCGCCTGCAGGCCTGCGCCATAGGCGCCCGGTTTCGAGCCAAAGACGCGGAACCCGGCGCGCTCTTCCGCTGCACCGGCCTCCATGCCGCTGTCGACCAGCCGTTGTCGCTCATTGCGCATGCGCGCGGCAATGGGGTTATCGCCGGCATCTTCATCCAGGGCGCCGACGGCGCGAACAGCCCGGTCGATCAACAGGATCTGATCGGGGAATGCATCGCGGAAAAAACCGGAAATGCGCAGGGTGACATCCACCCGTGGCCGGCCAAGCAGCGCAATCGGAATGATTTCATAGTCGGTGACCCGGCGCGATGCATTGTCCCATACCGGTTTGGCCCCCATCAGGGCCAGGGCCTGGGCAATATCATCACCGCCGGTGCGCATGTTGGACGTGCCCCAGGCGGTCAGCCCGAATGACGTCGGCCAATCACCGTGGTCCTGCGTATAACGGGCGATCAGCATTTCTGCAGATTTCCGGCCCAGTTCCCAGGCAGCCGGTGTCGGCACACTTCTGCTGTCGACCGAGTAGAAATTGCGCCCCGTGGGCAGAACATCAACGCGCCCGCGGGTCGGCGCACCGGAGGGTCCGGGTTCGACAAAGCGGCCGGAAAGCCCCATCAGCAGGCCGTCGATCTCGGCAGGACCACATCGCTCGACCGACGGGATGATGCGTTCCTTGATACCGGCCAGAACCTGAAGGGTTTGTGTCAGATGTTGCGGACACGCCAGCTGGCCGGATACAAATTCGATGGCTGCCAGTTCCAAACGCTCGACCGTATCGCCTGCCGTGCGCCACAAATCATCCGAAACCTGCTGCAGGATATCCGGCCTCGGCCCCTCCCATACCTGCGCCATGGGACAATCCAGCGGATCAAAACCGAGCTTCAGGTCATTGGCCATGGCCCGCTGCAGGCTGGCATCCATGCCTTCGCCAGTGCCGCGCGGTACCCGGGCCAGCGCACAGACCAGATCGGCCAGCAGGCTGCCTTCCGGTGACTTGCCAAAAATATGCAGGCCATCGCGGATCTGCATCTCCTTGAGGTCACACAGATAGGCATCGAGTTTTTCCAATGCGGCATCGTCGCTGTCGCCGGTGGCAATGCCTGCGTCCGTATCCAGCCCGATATCGCGAATGAGTTCCAGAATCTGACCCTTGAGCAGGCGCAGACGGCGCGGGTCGCTGCCCGCCGCCTCATAATATTCATCCACCAGAGCTTCCAGATCCTTCAGCGGCCCGTAGCTTTCGGCTCTTGTCAGCGGCGGTGTCAGGTGATCAATGATGACGGCGCTGGTGCGGCGCTTGGCCTGCGTTCCCTCTCCGGGATCATTGACGATGAACGGATAGAGATGCGGCACCGCGCCAAGAATCGCTTCCGGAAAACATTCCTGCGACAGGGCCAGCGCTTTGCCCGGCAGCCATTCAAGGTTTCCATGTTTGCCCATATGAATGATCGCATCGGCGCCAAAATGCTCCCGCAAAAAGGCATAGAAGGCAAAATACCCGTGTGGCGGCACCAGATCGGGTGAATGATAGGACTGCTTGGGATCAATATTGTAGCCGCGCGCCGGCTGAATTCCGATCATCACATTGCCAAAACGGGCAAGCGGCAGCGCCAGCACCTTGCCGGCCTCGGCAAGTTCAACAAAATAGGGATCATCTTCGGGAGTGCCCCATTTCTGCATCACCGCATCGCGCACGGCCTCCGGCAGGGTCTGGAAAAAATGCTGATAGGCTTCAAGGCTGATTGTCTCGCGTATTTCCCGCGCATCCACCGCCGCATTGGTCGGGCCCGCCATCAGATAATGGATCAGCTGGTCACCGTCATCGGGTATGGTTTCAACGCCATAGCCCTCACGCAACAGGGCGTTCAGAACCTCGATCGTACCTGCCGGCGTATCAAGTCCCACACCATTGCCAAGCCGACCATCGCGATTGGGGTAATTGGCCAGAATCAGCGCGACTTTGCGCTTGCTGCTCGGCGTGTGACGCAAACGCGCCCAGGCTGCAGCAAGGCGCGCGGTAAAGGCAACGCGGTCCGGCTGCGGCTCATGGGTGACAATATTCGCCTCGACCCTTTCATCATAAAAGGCCGCTGATTTGAATGAAACAGCCCGGCTGAGGATACGGCCGTCGACTTCGGGAAGAGCCACATTCATCGCCAGGTCACGGGCCGTCAGCCCCTGCGCCGACTGCTCCCAGGCCGCGCGTGTCGAGCCGGAGAAAACAGCCTGCAGAACGACCGCACCGGTTGATTCCAACGCGGTGTGTTTGCGTTCACCACCGGGCGATGAAACAGCAAATCCGGTGGCATTGATGACAACATCAGGCAGGCAATGTTCAAAAAGATTTTCAATTGTCGCAACGCTGACCGGGTCCTTCAGACTGGAAACGAACAGGGGGAGTGGCTGCATGCCTTCGCCCTGCAGAGCTTCCAGCAGCGCAAGCACGGGCTGCGTCTGTCCACTTTGAACCAGTGCCCGGTAAAAACAGATGACTGCAACGGGTTTCGCCTCAGCCATGGGGACAATGTCTTCAAGGCGCGGATTGGTCATGCCAGGCCACCAAAGGCCGGCTTTCAGCAGCGGTGATGCACTGGGTGGTTTCTCGGTCTTGACCAGAAGCGCATGGCAATAACGCAGAAACGAGATCGTGTTGTCAGCGCCGCCCTCTATGAGATAGTGCCACAGCGCCATGACATCCGGTGGCGGCAAGGTGCAAAACTGCTGCAGCCCCGGATCGGGTTTGTCGTCGCCTGGCACCACTGCCATGGCTATCCCGTGTTTTTTTGCCGCCGCATGCAGGGCTTCAAGCGCATAGGCGAAATAGCTCGCCCCGCCCAGCGCCCTGACCACGATGAGTTTTGCGCCTCTGGCGGTCCGCTCCACATAGGTATCCACCGACATGGGGTGCTTGAGTTGCATCAGACTGGCCAGCCGCAGGCTCGGTGCCGTCTCGCCAAGTGCCCCTTGTGCCAGAGCGAGGCTGGCAAGTTCGGTATCCGCTGCGCTCAGGACCAGAAGATCGCCGGCGGACTGCCCCAGATCGACAGCCTCCTCGCTATCGGCAATGGAACCTTTCTGGGCCAGCAGCAGATGCATAATCGGTTCAGCCCTGTTCTGCCGCCTGCCGGATCGCTGCAGCGATGCCAGCCTGGTCAATATCATGCAGCCCGATTACCACCAGCCGTGTATCGCGCTGTTCGTCCGGTCCCCATGGACGGTCGAAATAACAATCGATGCGGCTGCCGACGGCCTGTATGACAAGACGCATAGGCTTGCCAGGCACATCGGCAAAGCCCTTCAGGCGCAAGATGTCATGATCGGAGATAATGCCTCCGAGCGCTGCGGTGAAATCAACCTGATTTTTGATCGCCCCCGCCTCGACAACAAAACTCTCGAATTCATCATGGTCGTGATCATGATCTTCTCCAGCTTCGTGTTCCATTTCATGATGGGACTTGCGGTTGGCAATGTCGTTTTCCGAGCCGATGCCCAATCCCAAAAGCAGCTTTGCCGAAACATGCCCCTGACGCGATGTCACCATGGAAGGCTGCCTGGTGGTGCGTCCTGCCACATCCACCCGCACGGCCTCGATCCCCGCATCATCAAGCAGGTCGGCCTTGTTCAGAATAATCAGGTCAGCTGCCATCAACTGATCTTCAAACAATTCTTCCAGCGGACTGTCATGATCCAGCGCATCATCGGCCTGACGCTGTTCATCCAGCCTCTCATGATCATGGGCAAAACGCCCTGCGGCAACCGCCGCACTGTCGACGACGGTAATCACCCCGTCGACCGTGACCTGTGTCTTGATGTTCGGCCAGTTGAAAGCCGCGACCAGTGGCTGCGGCAGGGCAAGACCGGATGTTTCAATGACAATGTGATCAGGGCGATCAGCGCGGTCGAGCAATTTTTCCATGGTTGGAATAAAATCATCCGCAACCGTGCAGCAGATGCAACCATTGGTCAGTTCGATTATGTCGTCTTCGGTGCAATTCTCGGCGCCGCATCTCTTCAGAACGTCACCGTCAACACCCAGATCGCCAAACTCGTTGACGATCAGTGCAATGCGTCGTCCGTTCGCACTGCTCAGCATATTGCGGATCAATGTGGTTTTTCCGGCCCCGAGAAAGCCGGTTATGATTGTCGCCGGAATTTTCTGTCCCTGCATGGTGAAAACCTCAACCTTTCATTCTAAGTGGTAATCCGGCCGCCACAAGATAGACCTCATCTGCACTTGCAGCGATCATCTGATGCAGACGCCCGGCGTAATCGCGAAATTCGCGTGCCATCCGATTTTCCGGAACAATGCCCATCCCCACTTCATTGGAAACGAGCACAACGGTTCCTTCGCTTTCCTTCAGATGCCGGACCAACGCCCGCGACTCGGCATCAATATCCCTGTCGTCCATCATCAGATTGGTCAGCCATAGCGTCAGACAATCAACCAGCAGAGCGCAGTCACTGCCCGCTTCGGATGCAAGCGCCTCGATGAGTTCCAGCGGCGCCTCGACTGTTTTCCATGCGCCGCCTCTGCGATCCTGATGATGGCGAATACGCTCTTTCATTTCGCCATCGAAGGCACGGCCTGTCGCAATATAAACCGGCCGCAGGTCGGCGTCCTCGATCAACCTTTCTGCAAAGGCCGACTTGCCGGAGCGTGCACCGCCCAGAACCAGCGTTGTTCCATTTGGCAAGAGGCCCAATGTCAGGCGCGCCCAAGGCGATCGAGTGCGCCACCCAGAAAAAGCCCGAGTACGACCCAGAAAAACGCTGTCGTTGCAAGCGCGGCGACGACGAATTCGGCTGCGAGATAGGCGGGCACATCACTGGCGATATCATCGGGTACGGGCGCGCCATACAGGTGTGGAGCAGCGATCAGAAGCACACCCAATGCCTTCTCCCAACTCGCATCACGCAGAATCAGACAATAAAGCCCCAAAGCTGATACAAAGACAGTAACCATCCACCACAACTGCCTGTCCTGCAGGACTGCAGCTGGAGATCCCGGCAGTTCCGGCGGCAAACCGATTGCCGGCAGGAACTGGAAGGCAAGCCATCCGGCAGCCCCCCACAATACACCTGTTTTCAACGTGATATTGGTGCCGGTCAACAGGCTGGCGGCAAGCAGAAGCAGCCCGAACCCGGCTCCGGTTACAAGATTAGCCACCAAAGTGCCACCAAGACGGCTCAAGCCAAACAACAGTCCGCTGGCCTCTTCCGCACCACCATGGGCATAGGCCTCGGCAACGGGATTGAAGTGTTCTGCGAGTTGCGACAGACCGGGCAAGGCTTTGATAGCGCTGTGGTCATGTCCCACAACACCTGCTTCATATTGTTCTGCATGAAGAATAAGCGGAATCACCTTGATTTCCTGCGCCCCTGTCATCAGAACACCAGAAATCAGGCCTGCCACAATTGCGGCAAGCAAATAACGAATGATCATGGCAGCGAATCCTTAGTGGCAGGGAAACCCGTAGGAATGTCGGGTATCATGAGCCGTATTATGGACGGCGGCCGAATTGGCCAGTCCGACACCATAGATCAGGAATACGCCAAGCAGCAGCGCGCTGAGCATGGTCGTCATACGTTGTGCACCGCTTAATGAAACGGTCGTGGATAGAGTTTGAACAGCCATAGCAACCTCCGTGTTTGGCTCGGGAAAATCCCATGCAGTACGGGCAGAAGTGCCCTTCACGAATGGCAGGTTTCCTGGCTCGCGGATTGACCGGCCAAAGGCCGGTCCGGCGTCCCCTCACCTTCCCGAAGATTGCGCGATGTAAAGGCGGACGATTCGCAGATTTCTAGAGGCGTCCAGCCGGATTCATTACACCGCCACTTCAGTGGCTTTCCACTGGGGAAATTCGCTTTCAAAATCATTGAAAGCCCCTCTCTCCAGTGGTCGAGGATGCCAATCCGCTCTACAGTCGCGGGGTCGGCTGCGATCAAAGCGCCCGAATTGGGTCCACCCGTCGCATTCCCTTTTGATCCTTCAGGCTTTGCCCTGGCGGACCATTCGTGGCTTGAGTGATAGGCCCTGCAGGCCATGACTGTCAATCTTGAAAGCGGCACAGACAGGTTTGGTTGCGAAACAGTGGTCGTCAGAGCGTTTATGATCAAGTAACCGGCGCTAAACAGCCGGCTGCAAACCGAATTGGCCTTCATTGCAGCTGATGCGATTGCGGCCGTCTTTTTTCGACTGATAAGTCAGAAGGTCGGCCTGACGCATCGCGGATTCCAGATTTTCATCAAAATTGTAACGCACAATGCCCAGGCTGATGGTCAAACGCATTTCCTGTCCATCATATTCAAATGCCTGCTGCTCCACGGCCTCGCGCAATCGCTGTGCAACATTCCAGGTTTCGCGCGCAGTGCCGCGGCTCAATGCGACAACAAATTCTTCTCCGCCCAGACGGGCCACCACGTCGTCGGCACGCAAGTTCGACCGAAACAAATCGGCGACCTGACACAGAACCGCGTCACCAGCATCATGTCCGTAGTCGTCGTTGACCTGTTTGAAATGATCCAGATCGATGACAAAGAGCGCGCCGCTGGCCTTTTCATTTGAAACGGATTTTTTACTGCCTTCCAAAACATCGATAAAGGCGCGCCTGTTGAGGAGACCGGTGAGGTGGTCCGTGCGCGACAAAAGGCGGAAATAGTCGGCGGCAACATCCGTGCGGACCTGAAGGAGAGAACAGAAAATACTGAACGGCAGCGCCACAACGAAAGTCGTTTGCAAGGTCATCAAGGCGTCATACAGACGATCGTCACCAATCAGCGTGTCAACGAAATAGGCATTCACCAATTGAGCAAAAACGACGATGGCAAGTGTCAGCCAGAGCGACCGCATGATAATTGTTCGCCAGCGCGTTCGGGCGACTGCAAGATAGGACAAGTCAGGGTAAGCCCCGTTACGCTTTCCCGCCGAACCGGGACGAACGAGCTGATAGTTCGATTGGAATACGCTGTTTTGCAATTCTGTTTCCAACTGTTTTCACCCTGGGACCGGCATTCTCCATGCGGCCATAACGCACTCCCCTAGCAGTACTTCACCCGCATTCGGCGGATAATACAACCCATATAGATAGTAACATTGAAAAATACAGGATATCCGATTGATATTCCCACGCCAAAACAAGCAATGGCCACGGGAAGAACCAAATGAAGTTAACCAATCACAAAAATAATGATTGAACAACGCGCCTGCTGCCGACAATCCTATCCTCGGGTTATGGGATTGCCTGTTGGCTCAGAGCAGTTGACAGGATTGTTTCGTTGACCAGTGGCCTCAACTTCAAGCGGCAACCTGCAAGCCGAACTGCTCTTCGATGTAACTGATGCGATTGCGGCCATCTTTCTTCGACTGATAGGTCAAAAGGTCAGCCTGTCGCATGATTGTCTCAAGATTTCCATCAACATCATAACGGACAATACCAATGCTGATCGTCAGCCGAATTTCCTGGCCGTCGTATTCAAAGACATTCTGCTCGACTGCCTCGCAAAGGCGCTTGGCAACATTCCAGGTTTCCAAAGCACTGCTGCGGCTCAGGGCGACTGCAAATTCTTCACCGCCCAGCCGTGCCACAACATCCCGGTCACGCAGGCTGGAGTGGAAAAGATCGGCAATCTGGTGCAGAACCGCATCACCGGCGTCATGACCATAGACATCATTCACCTGTTTGAAATGATCCAGATCGATGACAAGCAGCGCCCGACTATCGGTTGCACTCAGCTCTTTTTTTGAACTGTCTTGAAGCGCATCCATAAATGCCCGCCTGTTAAGCAGTCCGGTAAGGTGGTCGGTGCGCGACAGGAGGCGAAAATAGTTGGCGGCCACATCCGAACGGGCATTAAGCAGAAACACAAACAGGCTGAATGGAATGGCGACGACACAGGTTATCTTGAAAGTCACGATGGCATCCTGAATGCGATCGCCCCCCACAAATGTCTCGACAAAATAGGCATTCACCAATTGCGTAAAAATAACGATGAGAATACTGAGCAAGAACGACCGCAAAGCGATTACACGCCAGCGTGAACGCATGACGCCAAAATAGGACAGGTCAGGAAACGGCGCATGCTGCTGCCCACTGGAGCCAGAACCATCCAGCTGGTAATTCTCTGGGAATAGCCTATTTCGCAATTTTGCTTACAACCAATTTGGACACGTCGAGACTCCTATCAGACAAAGATGATATATTCGCAAGCCAGTATTGAGACTGCAATATTGAGCCAATACTACCTATATGGGATTCGCGAACCTAAATACATGCCTCATTAAAAAAACCCCTATATTTTACTAATGCGACGCAGCGAAAGGCGGTTTATGGTTAACAAATCGTTAACAATGACGCCGGTGTGCCCGCAGCGTTTACCATTTCCTACAACCTTGGCCTTCAAAAAAACGGACCTGCCGCTGGCCTCCCTCGCCTACCCCGTTTGCAACCGGTTGATCCCCGGAAATTCAGGGCCAATCAACGCCTCCAGCCTCTGTGCAATCCGATCCAGTGCCTCATCCACGCCCTCACGGTAATTTCCAACAGATCCGTCGATGCCAAACGTCTCCAGGTATCGGTGCCTGAACACGTCATTGGAAAACACGCCATGCAGATAGGTTCCAATGATCTTTCCGTCAGGAGAAATCGCGCCATCGGCGTGACCATCAATCCTGCTGAATGGTCGATTGCAATCGGAGCCCTGCGTCTTGCCAAGATGAATTTCATAGCCCGTCATATCTACACCAAAGACAAGACTATGCGCATTGACATTTCGCACGGTTTTCGCCGGCTCCATAACGGTTTCAATATCCAAGAGGCCCAGCCCCGCAACATCGCGAACATTGCCTTCAATCCCGTCAGGATCACTGACCTTGTGTCCGAGCATCTGAAAACCGCCGCAAATACCCATGACATGTCCGCCGCGCCGCACATGCGCTTCCAGGTCAAGATGCCAACCGTGGGACCTGAAACTGGTCAGATCCGAAATGGTCGACTTGGACCCGGGAATGATCACCAGCCCCGCATCGGCAGGCAGCCTGTCACCCGGGTGCACCATGACAATTTCGACACTATTGTCGGCTGCCAGCGGATCGAGGTCGTCAAAATTGGCAATTCGGTCCAGAACCGGCACAGCAATTTTCAGCGCCCTGCCCTGGCCATCGATGGCGCGTTCGAGAACGACGGAATCTTCAGCCGGCAGGCGGCGGGCGTCGGCCAACCAGGGGATAACCCCCAGACACGGCCAGCCGGTATAGCCCTCAATCAGGCTGATTCCCTCATCAAACAGCGAAACATCACCGCGAAACTTGTTGATGAGATAGCCACAAATCATCCTGCGGTCTTCATCAGCAAGGATCGTGTGTGTGCCGACCAGCGATGCGATCACCCCACCCCGGTCAATGTCGCCAACCAGGATGACCGGCACATTTGCCCTTGTGGCAAACCCCATGTTGGCAATGTCGCTTTTGCGAAGATTGATTTCCGCTGGAGATCCGGCACCCTCGACAATGACCAGGTCCGCATCACGACTGACCAGTTCCCAGCTTTCCATCACAGCGCCCATCAATTGGGGCTTCAGGCGTTGATAATCGCGTCCGGCTGCCTGCCCCCAGAGCTGCCCCTGAACAATGATTTGCGACCCTGTATTTGACTGTGGTTTCAGCAGCACCGGGTTCATGTGAACCGAAGTGGGCACCCGGCACGCCAGCGCCTGGAGCCATTGCGCCCGGCCAATCTCGCCACCATCATCCGCAACTGCGGCATTGTTGGACATATTTTGTGGCTTGAAAGGCCGAACCTTCAGGCCCCGATTGGCTGCCAACCGGCAAAGGCCAGCCACCAGTACGGTTTTCCCGACATCCGATCCTGTTCCCTGAAGCATGATTGCCTGTGCCATGGACGCCTGACTAGAGTATTTTGCGGAAACTGTGAAACGCTTTTGGTCACAACAATCCAAAAAACGACAAGCGGCAACAGACCGTCAAAGTCCTGCAAGGATGATAAAAGCCCACTGGCCGAAAGAGGCTGAAAACCTGCCGGTTTCACTGGTGTTTATCACCGTCATGGCGCGTGGCGCAAATTCGATATCGAACGGCGGTCTTGGAGCTTTTGTTTTGTAAATAGGAAGCCTATATCGCTGACATGCACAATGGGTGCCCAAACACGAAATCTAAGGACCATAGCAATGTTGTATATTTTCAACAAAAACGACGGCGTGCAGATTGCATGGAACGGCCTCATTGAAAACAACACCCGGACAAGATCCATGAGCCGCGGTCTGTTCTCTTCAGCAATCGCTCTGATCCGGACGTCATCAGCAGGCTAGAACGCTGCATACAGAACCGCGCCGATGACAGATCGAACCGCGGCTGTCATCGGACCCTTGCAAACATCTGAAACTGGCAACATATCATCAGCTGAATACAGCGGTGATATGTTTTGCCGTGAGATGGTTGTGAAAAAATCCACCGGGAACATGAGTATTCCCGGTCACCAAATTGAACGGCGATAACCGCGCTCCAGGTAAACCCGGGCGCGGTGAGGTTCTGATACAAAAACCTCTTCGAAGATACACACGAAGATCGCTGGCACTCCGGTACGCAATACCTGATCCGGAATGGGCGACGGTGTCCCCCGCCGCAAAACCGTTCTATGGGAATATAGTTACCGGACAGTTATTGAGGCATTAATCAAACATGAATTTTCCGCTTTTTTGCCATATTTCATATGGCAGGCTGGCGAAGGGCACTGCGGGAGCTAGAATAGCCGGACGACGCGGACCAATTGTAAAACAGTTGCTCACTCAAAAAATCCTCATTGACTGCAGGAGGATCAAAATGAAACGCCTCACTGTCAGTTTTCAACACAATGGTCGCCAACCTGTGGCTGCTGTTGCAAGAACCCCATAATGACGCTGGCTTCCTTTAGGTCGCATATGCGCGTGACTGATGATCGTTCGGCACATATTTGCCAAATGAGAACGGCGCCACTCAATCAAAACAACGCTTCAGATAATGGCAAAATATTTGTTCTGAGATAGTAGATAATCAAATTGGCGTAAGCGCCTCTTTTGAATCGCGCAATTGCGAACAATGGCCAGCGTGCATTACCAACAAAGACGCCAGACCGCGCCCAAAGACACTCTTGATCGCAGTGATATCCTGCAGATTGGGATGGACCGAAAATCACTCTTGCCCCAATGCGCACAGCAATCGACGAGAAGGCCATATGCGACTGCGGGCGCCTTGATGAACATCAAGAGCTTTCAACACGTCAGTGTGCCATCACAGCCACAAGCTGCAACAAAACGCGGAATTCCATTCATTTTGATCGCTGTCTTGTTGAATCGGGCATAATTTTTCCGCAAACTTCCCCCCACACTCTTTCCAACAAATTCGAACCGGGAAACAACCGTTCAATGCGCACAGACCAAAGGCAAGCAGCCCTCTTTGCCACAGGCAAACTGAAGATTCCGCTTGTCTTGGCGGGACTTCTTGCTCTGACGGCCTGTACCAGCACGAATTCCGGCCTGACAACCGTCTACTACACCGTACCGGGGACGACGGCGCAACAGATCAATGATGGCATTGCCCGTCGTGGACCGCAAAATGGTCACGCCATCGGCACGACGGAAACCCGCATGACGCCAAAGATCAAAACAAGGCGGCAAAATGGTCAATGCAGCGCAGAATCCGTTGTCGTTCTGCTGGATATCACAGTAACCCTGCCGCGCTGGTCACAGCTTGATCAGGCGGACAGTGGCACCCAGTCCGGTTTCCAGGGCCTGAGCAGACACGTGGAAGAGCATGAACAGCAGCATGTCGAGATCTCACAGAAATATGCACGATTGATCGAACAAACCCTGTTGCAGGAACCCCCGCAGAAAACCTGCAGCCAACTTCTCAAACGATCAAGGGCGACATTCAGGAGATTGTTCGAAGAGCACAATCAGGAACAGCGAAATTTTGACGCTGCCGAGCGCCGTGATATCAAGATCAGACTGAGTTCGCTGGGTTACACTGAATAAAGCCGGCTTTTGCATCTCGTCAGCGTTTTATCGGCAGGCCCGTTTTCATCGGTTCCGGCGTGTGAACCTTGCGAAGACCCTCCTGAAACCGGTTGAAGCTGAATGGCCAGACGACGCCGGGCCAGTGAATGTCCATACGGCCCTGCTTTGGCTTGTAGACAGCCGTGTAAAGCGTCCCGAAACCTTCAGAATAGGCGGTGGAATAGAGTGGCGGTTTAAGGAAGGCACCAATGAATTTTTCTTCCGGGTCCACATGCAATGTCAGCCGCTGCAGAAGAAAACGTTCCCGCTCAACCGTCGCTGTGAAGCGCGCATGATGCACCCATTCAACCGTTTCCTGGTGATTGGTCGCAACCGCTGCATGGGTAATGACCGCGGGTCGGTCAGGCGCCATCATGGCCGTCAGATATTTGCGTTTGGCATCCAGAACAGTGACATTGTAGCTCATATGCGTCGGCACACGGCTAAGGGCTTGCCCGGCCTCCTCTGTCGTCTCGCACGTCTGCAGAACATAACGCAGGATGAGCGGCACGCCAAACCCCTCCCCGACAATCCGGCGTCCACCAAAGGTCAGTGAGATCGCAAGTCCGGCATCGTTGACACCATCCACAAGTCCCCAAAGCCCGTCACTGACACCCATGACCTGACGACCCTGCCATGAAGTTCGCAGGATCAGGCTGTCAAAAGCATCGGGATTGTAATCATAATTGCGCACCAGAACAGGCTCTGCACCGGGCCAGACAGCCTGCGAGCATCCGGACAGGTAGGCAGGTGGGCAATAGAAACTCAGGAACCGCGCCGCATGGTCACCGCCGCCCGCCAATTCGCAGAGTTCATCGTATAGACCGACGATTTCAGGCATGTGGCGCTGCAGCGCGCGACGGCTTTCACCATAGGTCGGCCGGGCGCTTTCCCCCTCACGCAACCACCATCGCTGATAGTCCGGCCAGTATTCATGAAAAAGCCCGGCCCACTTGGGGCCGGGTTGCCGTTCCGAAATTGCACGCCAGAGGCTGACAGGCATGATCTCAGAGTATCTTGAATGCGGGTTCAGCCAGGGCAGGTCCGGCGCTGGCGACATCCAGAGGACGGGCTTCAAAACTTGATTTGATCCCGTGTATCCATTTTTTGGCGCGTTCGGTCAGTTCGAATTTGTCCGTCATTGAACGACCGCGGGTGACAAGAATGCCAAGGTCGGCCCCCTCATAGCGATAATCACCGGTATTGACGATCCGCAGGAAGAAGGCTTCGTTTTCACTTTCGACTGCCCGCCTGTGGTAGTCGAACCGGTCAAACACGACACGGCCGTCTTCAAGCATCTTGTAAATACCCGTCTGCGGTGCCTCGGTAATGATGTCCACACTGTCCTTGGTATGTTTGATCACCATCTGCGACCAGTCGTCAATCATGCTTGGATCGGCCCAGCGGTTGTTCAGTTCCTCAACATCCAGCATGAATTTCTTGCCGGAGAACTCCAGCAGATGGAACAGGAACAAAGGTGCATCGGCATGCGCAAAGGCGGCATGATTGGTCATGGAACTTGCGCCCGTGATGCGCGGATTGAGTTCTCCCAGCCAGATTTCGCCGGTTTTCTGGTCAATCAGAAAATCCAGTTCGAAATAACCGCGATAGCCTTCCTTGCGAAGCTGCTCGCCGAATTTGAACGTCAATTCACGCGCCCTCTGCCGGGTCTTTTTGGCAAAGGCCGTGGCAAAGATTTCATTGCCGCACCAGCCGCCACGATAGGGCGTGAGATCCTTGAAGCCGACCAGTTCCGTCATCAGCGGCCCGACGATGGTGCCCTGAGAGGTGGCGCAGGCTTCGATGGCCGAACCTCGGCAATCAATGCGCTTCATCACCTTGATTTCGCCTTCTCCGACGATCTCGTGCTCGTGTTGGCGGAAGTCCGCCTCCGAATTGATGAAAAACGTCGTATGTCCTGAATCACCGAAGGCTGACTGCAGAACGACATCATGTCCGATGCCGGCCTTTTCGCAGACCTGCTGCAAATGCGCGTAGTCCTTGATTTCGGAAAGCGTATTGGGAACAGACGGCACACCTGCCTTGTCGCCAATGCGCACGGTTTCGATCTTGTTGTCGCAGCGTGTGCGAAGGGATGCCTTGGGAAACCACACCTTGCCACCCAGCTCTTCGACCAGGCGTTCTGTTTCCTCATTGAACATCAGGAAAACGAAATGCGGCTTGCCACCGCGCCTTTTGATCAGATCAATGACCTCCTTGTGCTGCAGCAGGTAATTGTTGATATCCTCGATCGACTGGAATTCCGCATGCGGTTGCTCGCTCGGGCAGAAGACATTGGGATGACGACCGTCATAGGTATCGATATAGGATATGTATTTGAAATTCTTGCACCATTCATCAATGCCAAGCAGGTTGAAATTGGTGGCGGAAACAAAATAGATCGGGTTTTCATTTCGATGGAAATAGCGGCGTATTTCTGAAATGTTTTTCAGAGCCCCGGACGCACGTTTTGGCTTTGCAGTCGTTGTCGGTTTTACCATTATGTTCTCCCTTTTATTCTGCAGCAAGTTTGTCGTTGCCTTTTGTCAAATTTTGCAGCGCCTCGTCCGTAAAGACACGCAAACCCAGATCCGGTCGGTATCCGTGAATCTCACTGACATCCAAAGCTCTCATGAATGCCAGGATTTCGCGGCTGACCACCTGCCCTGGAACGAGGATCGGAAACCCCGGCGGATAGGGAATGATGAAGGACGCAGAAACAACCTCACGTCCGCTTTCTATGGCATCAATCACACTTCCGTTAAGGTCCAGATAATCACAATTGTTTTCATCATAACTCAGAAAAAATGCTGTCCGTATATCGCCTTCAGGCGTTATGTCATCGGCGCGGAACGCCGGGTGGAAACGACTGAAATCCGGCAAGGGTGGAAAGTCCACCATCAGGTTCTTGACCCGGCGTTCAAAGCTCAGGCGCTCCATCCGCGAAGCATCGTCATAAAGCTCATCAAGTTCCTTGGCGATCTCGACCAGCACCTCGATGAGATAGGCAACCGATGACCGGGTGGTGCCGATATTGGTCATGAACAAGACCGTATTGCGTGATGTCTTGTTGATCTGGATGCCGTATTTGTCCATCAGGATCTGGGTCTTGAACGTATCGCCATCCCAGCCGGTATCTCCGACCGCCACAGTGACACGGGTTGCATCCAGAACAAATTCATCTCGGGCCCAGCACTCCCAGATATCAGTCCAGCCCTGATCCGGATCATAGTAGGATGTCACGCCACTTTCACGGTAGGTTTCCGGGATCATGTCGCCGGCTGTCAGGACCTTGAAATATTTGACAAGAAGCGGATGTGTGGAAATGGCCCGGCGCATGGACATGGCCGCCTCCACCTGCCGCTGGACAAATTCGAACCCTTCCAGTTCAACCTGCCGTCGGCCCACATCAAGCGAGGCGATGATCTGATAATTTGGCGAGGTGGACGTATGCGTCATATAGGCTTCGTGGAAACTCTGCTCCACCTCGCCCTTGAAGTCCTGGTCATTGACATGAATCATCGATCCCTGGCGCAGGGACGTCAGCGTTTTATGCGTTGATTGTGTTGCATAGACCCTGACACGGGCATGAGGCGGCGGCACAAGGCGGGTGTTTAGCAGCGCCTCATGGTCATCCGCATCGATTTTCGCGCATTGCGCTTCCCAGGCTTTCGCGGCTGCAGGCGTGCGCAGCTTGGCCCGCAGGTTCGCGGCGGCGTTCATCGCCGTGCGCTGGCGATAGGTAGGCCCGAAGCGGGCGAATGCAAACCATGCCTCATCCCACAGGAAGACCAGATCAGGCTTGATCGCCAGACACTCTTCCATGATCCGTTCGACATTATAGACAATGCCGTCGAACGTGCAGTTGGTCAGCAGCAGCATGCGCACCCGGTGCAGCTTGCCTGCAGCCTTGAGGGCAAGCAATTGATGCTTGATCTCCCGCAGCGGCACAGCGCCATACATCGAGTATTCATTCAGCGGGTAGCTATCAAGATAGACAACCTGGGCGCCGGACAGCACCATTCCATAGTGGTGGGACTTGTGGCAATCGCGGTCGACCAGCACAATGTCTCCGGGCCTCACCAGAGCTTGGACGACAATCTTGTTACAGGTTGATGTACCATTGGTTGCAAAAAATGTCTGCCGCGACCCGAAAGCCCGCGATGCCAGCTCCTGGGCTTCCTTGATCGGACCATGCGGCTCGAGCAGACTATCCAGCCCACCCGAGGTCGCCGATGTTTCAGCCAGAAAAATATTGGGTCCGTAGAATGCGCCCATGTCCTGGATCCAGTGAGAGCGCGAAATGGATTTGCCACGGCTGATCGGCATGGCATGGAAGACACCGGTGGGCTGTTTGGAATATTCTTTCAGCGCTGAGAAAAACGGCGTCTTGTAACGCGCCTGGACACCCCTGAGAATATTGAGGTGCAATTCCAGAAAATCCTCCTGATTGTAGAAGACACGGCGGCACAGGCCGAGGTCCATGCCGGCAATATCCTCCACGGATCTGTCGGTAATCAGATAGGCGTCCAGCTCGGGGCGCACCTTCGCGATCAGACGGCACAGCTCAGGCCCGTATTCTTCCGGTTTGAGAGCGTCCACATCCTCATCTTCACCAACACGATTGAGGTAACGCTTGAGGATCGGCAGTTCATTTTTTGATTTGAGGGTCAAACCGGGCCGCACAACCACGGCCTGGATATTATGATTGAAAAGAATGCCGATCAGCGCATCTTCCAGACTTGGAACAACAACGGCCTCATAAATGAAGCCATCTTCGGTGCGGCGCATGTCATGCATATTGGAGCGCATCCAGCGGGCCTGGTGATCGGAAACACCATCCACGATCAGCACTTCAAAATAGGGTTTGCTCAAAGCCCTCGCTTCCGGCGAGAGCATGGCCTCATCTTCGTTTTCTTCCGTTTCGGAATCATCACGATCAAGCGGTATCGTGCGCCTTCGATAGGCACCGGAGGCCAGCGCCCGGGTTGCACGGCGGACCGAGAAATTCAGATCATCATAGTTCTTGTGTTCAAATTGCCGGCGCATGGCATCAAAGGCTGCCAGCCCCGGGAACGCCCAATAGGGCTCAATGACTTCAAGCGCCTCGAAAAGCTCGCCAATCCGTTTGACACTGGCAATCGCCGGCCTGCCGGAAGGCTCGCGTACCAATGCTGCGGTTGCCTGCTGCAGGGCGTTCCAGCGGTCGGTTCGCAATTGCACCGCACTGTAATGGTCGCTCATCGATTTCATATGTCATCGCCCTTTTCTTTGCAGAGCAAGCGGTGACTATCAGCGATCAATCCAGACTGAGATGCTCGGATGGTCTACTGTGCTGTCAGCCGCTTACCGTCTTTCCAACAATTGGCGGAATCCCGCCGATTTCCGGTTCAATTGGCAGCAGGGCAGCAGGTTCGGCAATAGCAGGTGTGCTCAATCCGGCGCGGCTGTTCTGTTGCGGCATTTCAAGTTTTCCGAGTGTATAAAGATAGGCATCTGTGCCACTGGTTCGGTCATAGACCGGAAATTCGGCCGAACGGTCGCGGAAACTCTTCAACACCTGCCCCAGTCCCTTCATGCCGGTTTCACGTTGACGACGAACCTGCTCCAGATCGATTTCGATCGGGAACATCTCTTCCTGCCCTGCGGCCTGATAGATAATGGTTGCCGACGGGTCGATCACGCAGGACCTTCCCACGCCACCAGATGACAATCCATTGACATCAAATACGTAACACTGGAACTGGGCTGCGGTTGCACGAGCAATGGCAATTTCCGCATCTCTGTCCGTTGTCCCGGTCAGGACGGGGTGCAGCAGCACCTCCACGCCCATGCTGGTCAGTTGCCGGGTGGTCTCGGGAATCCACATGTCATAGCAGATCGACAGGCCAAACCGCCCGATGCCCGGTACGTCGAATACACAGAATTCAGTCCCACCTTCGATTTCAATTTCATAGGGTCTGAAGGGAAACATCTTGCGATATTTGGCAACGATTTCACCCTGTGGATTGATCACCACGGATGTGTTGTAGATCTTGCCGTCCTCGGCCTGCTCGAACATCGAACCGGGAATCAGCCAGATGTTGTGCCGTTTGGCATCTTCACGAAAAACCGCGATGGCGTCATTTTCAAAAGGCCGCGCAAATTTATGCAGCGGGCCGAAAGGGGCAAGTTCGCTGAACAACACCATTTGCGTCCATGGGAAACGCGCCATCAGCACATCAAGCCGGTGCCGCATCCCTTCAACATTGGATTGGAGAGCGGCCACATGCATCTGAATGCCGGCTATTGCGAATGGTGTCATCGTATCAATCTTTCAAACAAGGGGGACCATGTCGCCTTCTAGACCATTGCCACCAAGTATCAACTGGCAAATATACTGTTTCAAGGAGGCCCGCTGCACGTTTGGCCTGACCAGAAGCATCTCACGCCGGCTCCCGAAGGTCATCACATTCAGATGGGCGCAGCGCTCTATCGCTTCTTTCAGACATTTCTCGCCAACCGTCCCAAACAGAGGACGGACAGTAAAACGTACAATTGCGCGGTCGGATGTTTTCAGGGATTTGATTCGGGTCATTGACCGATGCGCGTGCATTGTCGCAATCAAGGGAATTGTCCGATATCCGATAATACGTCCTCCCAGAACAAGCCCTGAATATTGCTCATTTGATGCCGATCCCACACAACTCGGCAGGCTCCAGACGTGCAAATTAGCATCATTTGCACGGAATGCTAGCAGTGTTTATTATATTGATCAAGATACGCGCACTAGCTGAAATTAGACATCAACGCATTCTTGTATTAGGTGTGTCGAAGGGAAAGTCTTGAAAATCAACCACAGTGCGCCGGAGCCATCCACCGGCGCTGTTTCTGTGCCAAATGGAAAGACAGGATATGGAAGTTGGAGAGAGACTGAAATACCTGCGGAAAGCAAATGGCTTGTCCCAGCGTCAGCTGGCCTCAAAATCAGGCGTCACCAATGGCTTGATTTCGATGATCGAGCAGGGCCAGACCAATCCCTCTGTTGCATCGCTGAAAAGAATACTGGACGCCATACCGATGACCTTCTCGGAATTCTTCAGTATGGAGTACCCGCATCAGGACAAGGTCTTTTTCAAATCAACGGAGTTACGGGAAATCAATCCCGTACGCGTTTTCCGCATTGATGACGATGCGGCATCCTTCCTTTCATTGCGACAGGTCGGCGACGCTTCGCGCCACACCTTGCAGATGCTGCATGAAACCTATGCGCCGGGAGCCGATACGGGCACCGAGCTTTATACCCATGAAGCCGAGGAGGCCGGCATTATCATTTCGGGCGAGATAGAACTCAGTGTCGGTGAGAAAACCCAAATGCTGGGCCCAGGCGATGCCTATATTTTCGACAGCCGCATTCCCCACCGGTTTCGAAACCTTGGGGAAGCGCCCTGTGTCGTCGTCAGCGCCTGTACACCGCCGACTTTCTAGTTCCCATCCTTCGTCGCGCGGATGGACGCTTCAAGAATATCGAGTGCCTCGCTGAAGACATTGTCCTGCACTGTGATCGGCGCGAGGAAGCGAATGACGTTGCCGTAAACGCCGCAGGTCAGAAGGATCAATCCGCGCTCCAGTGCATTGGCGCGCACGCCATTGGCAAAATCAGCATTCGGAATATCGGTTCCGGCCTGATTGAACTCAACCGCATCCATGAACCCGAGACCGCGAATATCAACAATCTCGGGAATATCCCCGCGCAGGCTTTCAAGGCGCTGTTTGAGGTGTGAGCCCAATGTATTGGCCCGGTCACAAAGCTGCTCTTCTTCAATGACATCGAGCACGGCATGGGCAGCGGCGATCCCCAGAGGGTTGCCTCCATAGGTGCCGCCAAGACCGCCAGGCATCGGCGCGTCCATGATCTCCGCCCGTCCGGTGACCGCAGCCAGAGGAAATCCTCCCGCAAGGCTCTTCGCCATCGTCGTGATATCGGCTGTGACATCATAGTGATTCATCGCAAACATCTTGCCCGTGCGGGCAAATCCACTCTGCACCTCATCGGCGATGAGAAGAATACCGTGTTTATCGCAAACGGCGCGAAGCTTGCGCATGAAATCGCGCGGCGCATCGTAAAAACCGCCCTCGCCCTGAACCGGCTCGATAATGATCGCAGCGACCCGTGAAGGATCGACATCGGCTTTGAAAAGTGTCTCCAGCGCAGCAAGCGACTGCTCGGTTGTTATACCATGCAGCGGCACAGGAAAGGGCGCGTGGAACACGTCAGCCAACATTGATCCGAAACCAAGCTTGTAGGGAGCGACCTTGCCGGTCAGCGACATCCCCATGAAGGTACGGCCATGGAAGCCACCGGAAAAGGAAATGAGCGCGTTGCGGCCGGTGGCGGCACGGGCGATCTTGACGGCATTCTCGACAGCTTCTGCGCCCGTTGTCACAAAAACCGTCTTCTTCTCGAAATCACCGGGGACGATGGCATTCAGCCGCTCGGCGAGACCGACATAGTTCTCATAGGGAACAACCTGATGGCAGGTATGGGTAAACCGGTCGAGCTGGTTTTTGACCGCTTCAATGACCTTGGGATGGCGGTGGCCCGTATTCACCACGGCAATGCCGGAGGCGAAATCAATAAATCTGCGTCCCTCAATGTCCCATATCTCGGAATTTTCAGCCCGGTCCACATAGACCTGCGTCATCATTCCCACACCGCGTGCAATCGCCTGATCTTTCCGGGCTGATACCTGTGAATTTTCCAATGGACCATTTCCTTCAGCAGTCGGCCGGTCCCGTTTGCGGGCAAAACACGGCCTGTATTTGCGTTCAATTTATTAAACAGCTATATGTTTTCAACATCAAATGCCAGCCCGTAATCTCTGTATCTGTGCGGTCTGAAGTTAATTATTTCCGATTTTATCGCGGCAAAATATCACACGCAGCGCAGCCAGCATACTATAGCGTTGTAAGCATTCAGGCCCATCGACGATCAAGCCTTGTAACCCTATTGCCTGACTTATTGCCCAAAACGCAAAAAACCTGCCCAATCGGGCAGGTTTTTTGCGTTCAATCAAATTCGTTCAGCCAAATTTGTTCAGAGGGAGTCGGACCACTTGTTGACTTCGCGTTCGGCTTCGTCTTTGGTCTTGCCGTAGCGCTCCTGAATCTTGCCGGCGAGCTGATCTTTTTTACCGGCAACGACGTCAAGATCGTCATTGGTGAGTTCGCCCCACTGTTCCTTTGCCTTGCCCTTGAATTGACTCCATTTGCCTTCAACAATATCCCAGTTCATGTCATTCACCTTTCATAAGACCGCAACACTGTCGTTGCGCGTTTCATGTCAAATCAATGTTTGAACGGGCAATTGGTTCCGCAAAATTTTCTCTGCCTGCCGAAAATATGGTGACCAGGCGCAAAGCCATCGGTTCAAAGGTATTTGCCCGCACCTGAAGTCTTGTGAAGAGCGGCTATTCCCGCCCTTCGATTTTCGCCGCGCAATATTTGAATTCAGGGATTTTTCCGAATGGATCGAGTTTCGGGTTCGTCAGGCGGTTGGCCGGACTTTCGTTGAAGCAGAAGGGCATGAAAATCATGCCGTCGGCAACTTCCCTGTCGGAACGCAGGATAGCATCGACGGTTCCCCTGCGCGTTTCGACAGAGACGATCTGACCGGCCACCAGCCTCTGCCGCTCGATTTCGTAAGGGTTCATCGCTGCAATACCCTGTGGCTCAAGCGCATCGAGAACTTCCGAGCGCCGGGTCATCGCGCCCGTGTGCCAATGTTCCAGAAGCCGCCCGGTTGTCAGAACCAGCGGATAGTCCGCATCAGGGACTTCATCGGGCGGCAGCAAATCGGTTGGCACGATTTTTCCGCGTCGGTCCGCCGTCGGAAAACCCTGCGCAAAAAGCACTTCATTGCCAGGCTTATCGAATGCGTCTGCCGGATAGGTCACTGAACCTTCACGCTCAATGCGCCCGAAGGATATATTGGTCAGCGACGGCATGACCGCCATCATTTCCGCGTAGACATCTGATATATGGCTATAATTCCATTCGAGCCCAATCGCCTCGGCCAGTTCGCAAATCAACTCCCAATCCTGACGGGCCTCGCCCGGAGGATCCAGCGCCGGGCGGCCGATCTGAACCTGTCGGTTGGTATTGGTATATGTGCCAAGTTTCTCCGCATGGGCAGACGCCGGCAGGACCACATCCGCATGCCAGGCGGTTTCCGTCAGAAAGATATCCTGGACCACAAGATGTTCAAGCTTTGCCAGGGCGCCGCGCGCATGGATCTGATCAGGATCGGACATCGCCGGATTTTCACCCATGATATACATGCCCTTGATCTGATCGGCATGGATTGCGTCAATGATCTCGACAACCGTCAGACCCTTGACCGGATCCAGCGGACGCCCCCACAGGTCTTCGAACTCTTCCCTGATGATGGCCGTTTCAACAGACCTGTAGTCGGGCATGAACATCGGGATCAGCCCGGCGTCCGACGCACCCTGCACGTTGTTTTGACCGCGCAGCGGATGCAGCCCGGTGCCGGGGCGACCCACCTGCCCGGTTGTCAGCGCCATGGCGATCAGGCAGCGCGCATTGTCCGTTCCATGGGTATGCTGTGATATGCCCATGCCCCAGAAGATGATCGACCGTTCCGACTGCGCATAGGTTCTTGCAACGGTGCGCAGGGTTTGCGCATCAATCCCGCAGACTTCGGCCATGGCCTCCGGCGTGAATTCCCTGACTTTTTCCTTCAGCGCTTCAAAGCCGGAAACATTGGCCTGTACATATTGCTGGTCATAGAGATTCTCGGTGATGATCACATTGAGAAATGCATTGAGCATGGCCACGTCGGAGCCGGGCGTAAACAGCAGCGAATGCGTCGCGTGGCGCATCAGGTCCTGCCGCCTTGGATCAATGACGATCAGCGTCTTGCCCAGTTTTGCCGCCTGTTTGAGATAGGTGGCTGCAACCGGATGATTGGTTGTCGGGCGCGCGCCGATGACAATGATGCAATCGGCTTTCATGGCGTCGGTGAACGGCGCCGACACGGCGCCCGAGCCAACCCCCTCCATCAGCGCCGCCACCGATGAGGCGTGACAAAGCCGCGTGCAATGATCCACATTGTTCGTGCCAAACCCCTGGCGGATCAGTTTCTGAAAGAGATAGGCCTCCTCGTTGGACCCCTTGGCCGAACCGAACCCGGCCAGCGCGCCACCGCCGTCCCGCTTGAGGACAGATGTGAAGCCGGAAGCCGCCTTCGCCATTGCCTCTTCCCATGTGGCTTCCCGAAATATCGTCAGCGGATCCACATCGCGCAGATCCATTTCGCCTGCCTTGGGCGCATCCTCGCGACGGATCAGCGGCTTTGTCAGCCGATCAGGGGAGTGAACATAATCAAAGCCAAAACGTCCCTTGACGCACATGCGGTTTTCATTGGCCGGACCATTGCGTCCATCCACTTGTACGATGCGGTTGTCCTTGACGGCGACACTGGTCTGACAGCCAACGCCGCAGAACGGACAGACGCTGTCGACAACCTTGTCAAAAGACTGAATGGCACGCGTGGTATTTTCCGCGTTCATCAGTGTCTTCTCATAAAGCGCGCCGGTCGGGCAGGCCTGCACGCATTCGCCGCAGCTCACACAGGTCGAAAGCCCCATCGGATCATGGATATCAAAAACCGGCACGGAATGGCTGCCGCGCCCGGCCATGCCGATCACATCATTGACCTGAACCTCGCGGCAGGCGCGAACGCAGGCGCCACAGGTGATACAGGCGTCGAGATTGACGGCAATGGCCGGATTGGTGACGTCATGTCCGCGGTCCATGCCCTCATGAACGAATTTGGATTGATACCGAGTGGATCCGTCAATGCCCATGGAACCTGCCCAGTTCCAGAATGCCGACTGGTTGTCAGGGGTTTCCTCGCGTGGGCGCATGTCGCTGGCTAGCAATTCAAAAACCATCTGCCGGGATTTCTCCGCCCGTTTAGAGTCGGTCTGCACGACCATGCCTTCCGATGGCTTGCGGATGCACGAGGCAGCCAGGGTGCGCTCGCCATCGATTTCAACCATACAGGCACGGCAATTGCCGTCCGCACGGTATCCCGGCTTGTCGACATGACACAGGTGCGGAATTTTGGTTCCCTGTCGCTTCGCCACATCCCAGATGCTCTCATCCGCGCAGGCCTTGACCGTTTTTCCATCGAGACTGAAACTGATATCCGTCATGTGTCCGCAACCTCTTTAAGACTTTGCCCGCAAGGCAAGGCATGAACGTTGTGATCGCCTGCTAATGAAACCGGCCGGCTCAAGGCTCGAGCACTTGTCTGAAACCGGTTCACAACGGGCATTTTCATTTGTCAAAGATCATCCCTGAAGTGGACCAGCAGGTGATTGACCGGATTTGGCGCGGCCTGACCAAGACCGCAGATCGAAGCATCACGCATCACATCTTCCAGATCGCGAATGGCCGTTTCATCGAGCGGGCCGTCCTGTTCAAGCATGGCGACCATCTTTTGTGTGCCTGATCGACACGGCGTGCACTGGCCACAGCTTTCTTCCTTGAAAAACTTCAACAGATTGAGCGTTGCCTCTTTCACATTGTCCTGATCGGAAAGCACCACCACGGCATGGGAGCCGACAAAACTGCCCAGCTCGGAAAGCCTGCCGCCAAAATCAAGTGGAATGTCGTCCATATGCGCCGGCAGAATACCGCCCGAGGCCCCACCTGGAAGATAGGCCTTGAATTTGTGACCATTCGCCATGCCGCCGCAATAGTCGTCGATCAGTTCACGGATGGTCACGCCGGTTGGCGCAAGAACCAGACCCGGGTTCTTGACACGACCCGATACAGACCAGTTTCTGGGCCCCATATGGCCGGGCTTTCCCTGGTCTGCGAACCATTTGGCGCCGTTTTCCAGGATATCGCGGATCCACCAGAGTGTCTCGACATTGTGGTTGAGCGTCGGGCGGCCGAACAGTCCGACCTCGGCAATATAGGGCGGCCGGTTGCGTGGCAGGCCGCGCTTGCCTTCAATGCTTTCGATCATCGCGCTTTCTTCGCCACATATATAGGCGCCGGCACCGCGTCGCAGTTCGATGTAACCGGGTTCAATCAGGCCGGACGCTTCGAGAGCATCAATCTCCGTGCGCAGGATTTGCAGAACGGCCGGGTACTCATCGCGCATGTAAAAATAGATGCGTTCGGCTTCAACCGCATGGGCTGCGATGAGCGCGCCCTCCAGGGTGCGGTGTGGGTCGCTTTCCAGCAGATAACGGTCCTTGAAGGTGCCGGGTTCGCCTTCGTCGCCATTGATCGTCATCAGGCGTGGCCCCGCATGGGCCTTTACAAAACCCCATTTCTTTCCTGCCGGAAAGCCCGCACCACCCAGACCGCGCAGCCCTGCGTCCGAAAGCGCTTCGGGCAACTCATCGGCATTGATCTCACCGGATCTCACGCGTTCAAGCTGCAGATAGCCGCCATATTCCTGATAGGCATGGAGATTGATATATTCAGGCACCACAACATCAAAGCCGCCGTCCCGCGCCAGAGACAGAACCGCCTGTGGTGAGGCGTGATCCACTTCGCGGTTCCCCAATCTGACGGCCGGCGCCGCAGCGCAGCGGCCCATGCACGGCGCACGCACGATCCGCATCAGGCTTGCATCGCCCTCCGTCTCGAGGGCCTTTATCAGCGCCTCTGACCCGGCCAGCATGCAGGGAAGGCTTTCGCATACCCTGATGGTCAAGGGTGGCGGTGCCTCTTCGCCTTCGCGCACCACATCGAAATGATGATAGAAGGAAGCAACCTCGTATATTTCGGCCTGCGGCAGGCGCATCAATTCGCCAAGCGCGCGGATATGGGCTGCGGACAGGCAGCCATAGGTATCCTGAATGCGGTGCAGGAACTCAATCAGCAAGTCGCGACGCAGATCAAGCCCCTGGAGGAGACCCTGCATTTCGCCAAGGGCCGCATCGTCAAGAGCGCGCCCCTTGGGTCCGCGATCACGGCGCTTGGCCTTGACATGCTGATTCATCATTTGATCCCTCCATCAGCGCCCATTGTGCATGGACACGCCGCCGGATATAAACCGCTTGACCGGCAAAATACCAGCCCGATTGCGTCAATTCGGCGTCGCATCTCCCGGTTTTTTCAGAGTGGGAAAAAACCAGTGTCGCATTTGGAACAGGCGCCCATTTTTTCACAATCTCGCTTTTTTCGCTCCAATTGCCTTAAAAAATCGCGTTTCGTTCAAAATTGTTTTTTGCCGCAGTGCGGAATTACCCCTTTCGCCCAATGATTAAACGTCCTAAGCTTGTGACAGGTCGCAAAATGACAAATGCATGTCATCTTGTTGCACTTTTATACCTCAACGGCCTTTGTTGGCCGAACGGGAATGACAGGGGATCGGCAAATCAATGCTGGCCTGATGTCGTCACAACAGAACCTGTTGCCTAGCAGTGGGGCAATGGTTCATCTTCAACAATTGCACTGCATTTTCGGGAGAATTAACACCATGAAGAAGCTTATCGCTTCGTCGCTGCTTGCCACGGGAATGATGTTCATAGCCAATGCCGCATCCGCTGAGGACTGTGGTGAAGTCACGATTGCCCAGATGAACTGGCAGTCGGCTGAGATCCTGGCCAATGTGGACCAGCTCATTCTGTCAGAAGGCTATGGCTGCCAAGCAGAACTCGTTTCCGGCGACACAATGCCGACATTCACATCAATGAATGAAAAGGGCGCTCCGGATGTCGCACCGGAACTCTGGATCAATGCCGTACGCGAACCCCTCGAGGCAGCTGTCGCAGAAGGCCGGTTGCACATCGCTGCTGAATCGCTGTCAGATGGCGGCGTCGAAGGCTGGTGGATTCCACAATATGTGGCGGATGCCCATCCAGAGATCAAGACAATTGACGATGCCCTGATGCATCCAGAACTGTTCCCGGCGCCTGAAGACGATTCAAAGGGTGCTGTTTACAATTGCCCATCGGGCTGGAATTGCCAGATTCTGACAGCAAACCTTTTCAAGGCCTATGGTGCTGAAGAAAAAGGCTTCAATCTGGTCGACACCGGCTCGGCAGCCGGTCTTGACGGATCCATTGCCAAAGCCTTTTCCCGCGATGCGGGCTGGCTTGGCTACTATTGGGCGCCGACAGCCATTCTCGGCAAATACGAGATGTTCAAGCTCGATGCCGGTGTCAAACATAACAAAACAGAGTGGGATCGCTGTACAGCTGTTCTGGACTGTGCGGATCCGAAGCCCAATGCATGGTCAAAATCCGAGGTTTACACGATTGTAACCGATCGGTTCAAGAAAGCCGGCGGCCCTGCCTATGACTACCTGGCAAACCGTGCCTGGGACAATGCAACGGTCAATTCTCTGCTTTCGTGGATGACCGATAATCAGGCAACTGGAGAAGATGGCGCACGCTATTTCCTCGAGAACCATGAGGCCATCTGGACCAAATGGGTAACCCCTGAAGTTGCGGAAAAAGTGAAAGCATCACTTTAGAAAAAGCTGACAAAACGAAGCCTGGCAAATTCATTGCCAGGCTTTTTAACAATAAGAACGGGACTGACGGGCCGCAAAGGGGAGCACGTAAAGAATGGAATGGCTGTATAATTTTCCAAGTATGGATATAGAATCACTTCGGGCATTGAAGAAGGGCATCGATGGCGGTTTCCGCGGCTTCACGCGTGAATATGGCGTCTATATCGAAAATGCATTTGAACCCTTGAAGCAGTTCTTGATCTGGTCCGAGAGGTTCATGCTCGACACGCCCTGGCCGCTGATCATTCTCTTGATCGCGGTGATCACCTGGGTCGCCAGCCGCAACAAGCGCATCGTCATAGGAACGGTTATAACACTCCTGCTGATCGGATATTTCGATATGTGGGAAGACACGATGCAAACCATTTCGATGATTTTCGTCTGTACTGTTCTGTCCATTGTCGTGGGCATTCCGATCGGAATTGCCATGTCCCGGTCTGACCGGCTCCAGTCTGTTGTCAATCCAATACTGGATGTCATGCAGACCATGCCAAGTTTCGTATACCTCATCCCGGTGGTCATGCTGCTGGGTATCGGCAAAGTCCCCGGTCTCATTGCTGTGGTGATCTATGCCATCCCACCGATCATCCGGTTGACCAATCTTGGAATACGGCTGGTTGACAAGGATGTCCTTGAGGCTGCTGATGCCTTTGGTTCTTCCAGCTGGCAGCGGCTCAAGAACGTTCAGATGCCGCTGGCGCTGCCGACCATGATGGCCGGTATCAACCAGACCATCATGATGGCTTTGGCGATGGTTGTTGTTGCGTCGATGATTGGCGTCAGAGGTCTCGGCCAACCGGTGCTTCAGGCCATCAACAATCAGTATTTCTCACTCGGATTGTTCAATGGCCTGGCCATTGTCGGCATTGCGATCATTTTTGACAGAACAAGTCAGGCCTACGGCAAACGTCTGCAGAAATACCAGGAGGTTGTCCATGGTTGATGATAAAGCAAGTCCAGGAATATCCGTTCGCAATCTCTACAAGATATTCGGCAAGGACCCCGAGCAATATATAGACCTGGTCAAACAGGGGATGACCAAAACCGAATTGAACGACAAGCACGGGCATGTTCTTGGTCTCAAGGACATCAACATCGATATGCCGGCCGGTGGCATTCAGGTCGTCATGGGCCTGTCCGGTTCCGGCAAGTCGACACTCATCCGGCATATCAACCGGTTGATTGATCCCACTGCCGGAGAAGTCCTCGTCGGTGACGTCGATGTGTGCCAGATGAACCCTGCCCAGTTGCAGGAATTTCGCCGTCATGAAACGGCCATGGTTTTCCAGAAATTCGCCCTGCTGCCACACAGGACAGTCATGGACAACACGGTCTATGGCCTGGAAGTACAGGGCGTATCGCGTTCCGAACAGCTCGAACGGGCGCAGCGCTGGATTGATCGCGTTGGTTTGACGGGATTTGAAAGCAATTATCCTAACCAGCTTTCCGGCGGCATGCAGCAACGGGTCGGCCTTGCCCGTGCACTGACCAATGATGCCCCCATCCTCTTGATGGACGAAGCCTTTTCTGCGCTTGATCCCTTGATCCGCATGGATATGCAGAGCGTCCTTCTGGGTCTCCAGAAGGAGATCAAGAAAACCGTTGTCTTCATCACCCATGACCTGGATGAAGCACTGCGGCTTGGCGACAAGATTGCTATCCTGCGTGATGGCGAAGTTGTTCAGCAGGGAACCGGTCAGCACATTGTTCTCAATCCGGCAGACGAATACATATCCAGCTTTGTCCGGGAGGTGAACCGTGGTCGCGTGGTTCTCGTTCAGACAATCATGGATACATCCGTTGGTCTTGAAAACCGGGAAGGTCCGGCCATCAAGATTGGCACAACGCTTGAAAAGGCGGCCAAAATCATGACGGACGGCAACAGTTCAATGGCCCATGTCGTCGATGCGCAGGGCAAGATGCTGGGTTCGCTGGATATTCAGGCTGTCATCTCTTCCATGGTGACGCCCATCAGCCATGACGACCCAGTCGCAGCCGAATAATTCTTCTGCGATAAAGAATTGGACAGGCGGCGCAAGTCGCCTGTTTTTTTGTCTTTACACAAGGTGATTTCATGAAAGAAACACGTTTCGGCATTGCATTGACATAAAGACATCCTTATATCGACAAGTAACGCACCCATTGCAGGAAACATCCATGGCACCTTTATCAGGCATGACGAATGCCCTCACCGAACTGATCGCCGAAAAGGGTGTTCTACTCGCCGATGGGGCAACGGGAACAAATCTGATCGCCATGGGCCTTGAGGCCGGTGAAGCACCGGAATTGTGGAACGAGAGCCAGCCGGAAAAAATCATCAAACTGCACCAGGATTTCGTCGATGCGGGTGCCGATATCATTTTGACAAACAGCTTCGGTGGCACCCGCCAGCGCCTCAAGCTTCACAATGCGCAGGAACGTGTGTTTGAACTCAACAAACGCGCAGCAGAAATTGCACGACAGGTCGCAGATGCGTCCGACCGGCGCATCATCGTCGCCGGTTCGGTGGGTCCAACGGGTGAGTTGCTGATACCGCTGGGTGCAATGACCTACGAAGTCGCCGTGGCAGCCTTTGTCGAACAAATCGAAGGGCTCAAGGCGGGCGGCGCTGATATTGCCTGGATCGAAACCATGTCAGCCCCCGATGAAGTGCGCGCGGCGGCGCAAGCGGCCATCAGCTGTGGCATGCCCTACACGTTCACCTGCTCTTTCGATACGGCCGGCAAGACGATGATGGGCCTTGATCCCAAGAACATCCATCTGCTCTCCGATGGCCTTGAGGAAGCACCGACGGCATTCGGCGCAAATTGCGGCGTGGGCGCATCCGATATCCTGTCTTCACTGCTGGACATGAGCAGCGCGACACCCAACGAGGTGATCATCGTCAAGGGCAATTGCGGCATCCCCGAGTTTCGTGGCTCGGAGATTTTTTATTCCGGCACTCCGCCTTTGATGGCCGAATATACCAGACTGGCCATTGATGCCGGCGCAACCATCATCGGCGGTTGCTGCGGCACATCCTGCGATCATTTGCGCGCTATGCGTTCGGCGATTGATACACACAGCAAGGCTGCCAGGCCAAGTGTCGACGACATCGTCGAAAAGATCGGCCCCATGCGCAACAAGACAGCCGCAGCCGGTGATGCCCAGCCCAGACGCGAGCGCCGCAGCCGCAGACAGCTCTGATCTGACGGCAGTCAGACTTTCAATTGCGACCGCGGGACAACAGCCTATCAGGACGTGCTTAGAAGCTCGCTCATCTGATCGCGCATGACGAATTTCTGCGGCTTGCCGGTGATCGTCATGGGGATTTCGTCGACAATGCGTATGTGTGCGGGAATTTTGTAGTGGGCAATCTGTCCCTGACAGAATTGCCGGATCGCCTCCTCAGTGACCCCCTCACCCGGTTTTGCGACCACCCAGGCACAGACCGCTTCGCCGAATTTATCATCCGGGACACCGAAGACCTGCACTTCACTGACTTGTGGATGACGGAACAGATATTCCTCAATTTCACGCGGATAGATGTTCTCTCCGCCGCGAATGATCATATCCTTGACGCGCCCGACGATGGAACAGAAGCCGCCTTCATCAATGGTGGCGAGATCGCCTGTTTGCATCCAGCCATCGACAATGGTCTCGCGGGTGCGCTCATCCTCTTGCCAATAGCCTTTCATGACGGAATAGCCACGCGTGCACAGCTCACCCTGGGCGCCGATGGGGACGATCTTCCCCTCCTGATCGACGATCTTCACCTCAAGATGCGGATGCACCCGCCCGACAGTGGCGCATCTCTTTTCGATGGGATCATCGACAAAACTCTGAAATGAGACCGGAGATGTCTCGGTCATGCCATAGCAGATCGTCACCTCCTTCATGTTCATCTGGCGGTTCACCCGCTCCATGACATTGATCGGACAGGGTGCGCCGGCCATCACACCGGTGCGCAGCGATCCAAGGTCATAGGACTGCGCCTCCATCTCCTGCAGCATGGCGACAAACATGGTCGGCACGCCATAGACGGCTGTGCAGCGTTCTGATGCCAGGGCATTCAATGTCGCCTTCGGTTCGAATGCCTCTCCCGGGAAGACCATTGCAGCGCCCTTGCTGACCGCGCCCAGAACACCCATCACCATGCCGAAACAATGGTAAAGCGGAACAGGAATGCACAGGCGATCGGCTTCCGTCAGATTGATCCTGTCTGTCACGAATCGCGCATTATTGACGATATTGTAGTGCGATAGCGTTGCGCCTTTGGGCGTTCCCGTGGTCCCTGACGTGAACTGGATATTGATTGGATCATCCGGGTTCAAGGTTCCATCAATCATCTGCAGACGCAATTGCTGCGCCGGGCCACCGAGATTCTTGACCTGTTCAAAGGTGAATGTCCCCGGCCCGGCATCGCGCTCCATGACGACGATGCTTTTCAGGGTCGGGAATTTCGCCGCATTCAGCCTGCCCGCCTGGCATGTCTCCAATTCAGGAGCCAATTGTCTGATCATGCCCAGATAGTCGGAAGACTTGAAAGCCTTTGCAAGTATCAGAGCCCTGCATCCCACTTTGTTCAAGGCATACTCAACCTCGGACAATCGATAGGCCGGATTGATGTTCACCATGATCAGGCCGATGCGCGCCGAAGCAAATTGTGTCAGCACCCATTCAAGACGATTGGGTGACCAGATGCCGATGCGGTCGCCCTTTTGCAGACCCATAGCCAGAAAACCGGACGCCAGCGCGTCGATATCGCGGTCAAAATCATAATAGCTATAACGTTCGCCCGTATCGGTAAAAACCAGCGCATCGCGGGGCCCGAAACGGGCAACCGCCTCACGCAGCAATTGTGGAATGGTCATGTAGCGCAAAGGGCTATCGGTATTTCCCTTGACGTATGAACCATGCCCTTCGGGCGCACCCATGGTATCGGTCACCGGGACTTTTGACCTGCCGGATGCACGTATCTTTGAAGCCAGACTTTCATCCAGAATTGACATCAATCACTCCCTCACATGGTCCGCCAGTCACCACTTTGTTCAAATGCATGGGCTGCCTGATAGATCTTCATCTCACCGTAATTGGGGCCCACCAGCATCATGCCGATCGGCAAACCTTCACTTAGGCCACACGGCACATTCATTGCCGGCAGACCGCCATTGAACGGCGCCGTATTGCCAATCATTTCAAATGCACGTTGCACATATAGGCTGATGGAACAATCCGCCGGTGGAATTTCCTGAGGCTTCATGGGCACGGTGGGCATCAACAGAATGTCATAATTTCGCAGAGCAGCCGCATAGCGCGCATTGACCTTGCGCATGAGGTTTTGCGCCTTTCCATAAAAACGTCCGCGGTATTGATCCTGGAAATATTCTCCCAGAAACATGCAGGTTTTCAAGGAATGGCTGAGTTCATCGGCGCGGTTTCGCCATTGCGCCATATGGTCACTCATCGAGGGCAGGAAAAGACCGCGGTAATTCGTGCCGGCAGAATTGCCATGCATCATCATGTCCTGCAGGCCTTCGACCGTAATGGCCGTCCAGCAATCCACTGCCAGATTATGTTCAGGGATGGAGATCTCGTCGACCCGCGCGCCCAGTTCACGAAACCGGTCAGCCGCCGCCAGCACTTTCTGATCCACATCCGCTTCGCTCTCGGGTCGGTGAAATCCCTCCTTCAGGATGCCGATTTTCAGCCCATGGGCTCCCCTGCCCAAAGCCTCGGTGTAGCGGAAGGTCCTGGGTTTGTACTGGCGCGGATCCAGACCATCTTCACCGGCAAGAATCTCAAGCAACAATGCATTGTCGGCAACGGTCTTGGTAAGCGGGCCGACGTGATCAATGGTCTGCTCAACCGGCATGATGCCGGTATAGGGCACCAGACCATGGGTGGCTTTCATGCCATATATACCGCAATTGGAAGACGGAATGCGAATGGACCCGCCCTGGTCCCCGGCAATGGCCATATCAACTTCATCGGCGGCCACAAGCGCGGCCGAACCACTCGACGAGCCGCCCGCCATGAAGCCACGCTTCCAGGGGTTGTGCACCGGGCCCTTGGCGTTGGTGTGTGACCCGCCGGAAAGGCAGAAATCCTCACAATGCGCCTTGCCGACGATGATGGCGCCTGCATCCAGCATACGGGTGACGATGGTGGCGTCGATTTCCGGCGTATACCCTTCCATGATCGATGAGCCGTTCATCATCGGCACACCGGCCAGGCAAACGGTGTCCTTGAGAACAATTCTCTTTCCGCGCAAGGGACCATCCATGGCACCCTTGACCTCGGTTTTCACATACCAGGCATTGAGCGGGTTTTCCGTCGCATCGGGATGATAGCCCGGTGATCTTGGATAGCGCACCTCCGGCAGATTGTCCGGCATCGCATCCAGCCGGTCGTAGGCCTGGATATAGGGTTCGATGATCTGGCTGTACTCGGCAAGTTCGGCATCGCTCAAATTCATGCCGAAGCGCTCTGCCATGCCGCGCATCTGGGAAAGTGTCGGGCGTTTGATGGTCATATTGGTCACCGCGGGTTGAAGGCGAGAAGGCATTGCGTCAGCAGCTTTCGTGCCCGATGGAATGGGGGCATGGGGCGCAGCCGAGCGACTGATGGGGGCAGCTGTCTGTTTGACAGAAGCGTTGCCCCGCGTGGAGCGGGCTGCACCAAATCCGAGAAACTGGTCTATCTTGGCCTGGTCGGAAAGGTCTGATCGCTCGAGTTCACCGGTAATACGTCCCCGTTCCAGCACCAGCACCCGGTCTGAAAGGTCGGCGATAAAGTCGAAATTCTGCTCAACCAGAAGGATTGCCAGTCCCCTTTCCTGACGCAGTTTCAACAGCGTTTCCGACATCTCCTCGATGATCGACGGCTGAATGCCTTCTGTCGGTTCGTCAAGCAACAGAAACTCAGGATCGCCCATCAGGCACCGGGCCAGCGCCAGCAATTGCTGCTCACCGCCCGAAAGCGCACCGCCCTCACGGTCAAGCAGTGGAACGAGGCGCGGGAAATCGGCAAGAACCGTATCCATCACTTCCTCTTCGCTTGCACCGGAATAGTCGTGCCAGGCAAAGCGCAAATTATCGCGCACGCTCAACTGGGGAAAGATGCCGCGCCCCTGCGGGACATAGCCAATTCCCATTCCGGCACGCTCGCTGGGAGGCATGCGGGTTATCTCGGTGCCATGAAACCGTATCGTTCCGGAACTTGCCGGCAGGAAACCCATTGCTGTTTTCAACAATGTCGACTTGCCCATTCCATTGTGGCCAAGAATGCCGACAACTTCATTTTCCGCAACACTGATATCGATGCCATAGAGGACAGGCACCTTGCCGTAGCCACCGGATAGGCCTTTGATATTGAGCAGGATTGATGGTTCGTCGTGTGTCATCATGCCTTCTTTCCCAGATAGACATTGCGCACGATGGGGTCGGCCATGACCTTGTCCACATGGTCTTCCATCAGGATGGCGCCCTGATGGAAAACCGTGACGGTCGATGCGATCGAACGAATGAACTGCATGTCGTGTTCAACAATCACTACTGCGGCCGTGCGTGTCATCTCATCGATGATGGCGCTCATGCGGTCCACATCTCCCGCCGTCATGCCAGCGGCCGGTTCATCCAGCAGCACCAGCCAGGGATCGGCGGCCACAACCAGCCCAAGCTCGACCCGCTGCCTCTCTCCGTGGGCCAACCGGCCAAGCTCGGCCTTTGCAATCGACCCCAGAGCCAGTCTCTCGATGACGTCCTGGGCTTTGTCAGAAGCCTCCTTTGAGGGCATGAACCGGCGAGCTGCCATCCAGATGTTTTCAACGACAGTCAGCCCATCCATGACATTGGGGACCTGTGTCTTGATACCGACGCCAAGCGAAGCGACCTCATGGGGATGCCAGCCGGTTGTTTCCTGATTGCGCATGAAGACCTGCCCCTCACTGGGCGTCAGCAATCCGGTGATGCATTTGAAGAATGTCGATTTACCAGCCCCATTGGGACCGATGAGACAGCGCAATTCTCTCGCCTTGAGAGAAAAATTGACATTGTCAGTCGCAACAACACCGCCAAAGCGCATTGTCAGACCTGTTGTCTCCAGCACGGTTTCAGCCATTGGCACTGTCCACCCTGCGCATATGCCGACGCCTTGCGGATTTTCGGCCCGACCTGCGGCCAAAGCTTGCTTTCCAAAGAGATGCGACGGCCGGAACGATGCCTTTCGGCAAAAACAGCACGAAGAGCACAAGGATGATGCCCATGATCAATGTATTGTCGATCAGGGACTGCTGACCCAGCAGGAATTTCAGATAGGCGAGACCTGCGGCGCCGATGATGGGCCCCAACCGTGTCCCAAGCCCGCCCACAATGCACCAGATGATGATCTCGGCAGACTGGCCAAGGCTGAAAAGACCCGGCGTGACGATCTCGCCCCAATTGGCAAACAAGGCACCGGCAAGGCCTGCAATGGCGGCGCCGATGGCAAACAGAATGGTCTTGCGGGCCCGCACATCATAACCCATCAGCGATACGCGCGTTTCATTTTCCCGGATACCAATGGCAATGCGCCCGAAGGATGACCGCAACAACCACGTCACAAGGAAATAGACGGCCAGGAGGGCAACGGCACAGACATAATACAGTGCATCACCCCAGATATATTCATCAGGCTGACCGGGGATGTTCAAAGTGTGAAATCCCGGTATGCCGTTGAAACCGCCGAGCCGCGCCTCTCCGATGACATATTGCGGTCCGGCCGAAGAGTTGACAAATTTGAACAAAATGAGGGTCACGACCAGCGTGATCACCCCCAGATAGACGTCGGTCAAACGACCGTAGAACATCATGGCGCCCAAAAGCGCGGCAAACAGTGCCGGCACGAAGACGGCAAGGATCATCGGCAGCGTGCTTTCACCGACATTGATCGCTGCAATGGCATAGGTATAGGCACCGAGGCCGAAAAAGGCCGCCTGCCCGAAGCACAGAATCCCACCGAATCCCCAGATCAGGCCGAGACTCAATGCGAGCATTCCGTAAATGACGAGCACCGTCAGTGTATAGGTACTGATCAGCAGCGGCATCAGCCAGATCAGGACAATGGCTGCCACAATGGTTGCAGCATCCTGCCTGCCCCATGAGCGGCTCATCACATTTTCCCCTTGAAGAATTTGCCAGTGACACCCTGTGGGAGCAGCCGCAGCAGGATGACGGCGGCAATCAACAGGGCGACATCACCAAACACCGGCGAAATGCCGAAGGTGAATATCTGGTTGACCACGCCGAAAAGGCTCGAGCTGCTGATCAAGCCGACAATCAGTGACGGTCCGCCTGCGATGACCGTGATGAAGGCTTTGGCGATATAGGCGCCACCAGAGGTTGGCACCAGTCCGACCAGAGGGGCCAGCACCGCACCAGCCAGGCCTGACAGGGCCGAACCACAGAAAAATGTCGCCATATAGATGCGATCGGGACTGTAGCCCAGGGCTGCCGCAATATCGGAACGTTGCATGGTTCCGCGCGCAATCAGGCCTAGCCGCGTTGTTTTCAGCAACACATACATGCTGATCAAAAGCGCGGCAGACACAAAGATTATGAAAAAATTGTAGCCATTGATCTGATAATCGCCAACGGCGAAACCGGTGATCGGTGTCGTGATGCTCGTCGTCGTATTGCCGAAGATCATGGTGGCCATGCCGATGAAAAACAGGCTGAGGCCCCAGGTCGCCAGCATGGTATCCACCAAGCGTCCATAGAGATGCCTGATGACGAGCCGTTCCACCACCAGGCCGATCAGACCAACGATCAGCGGCGCGATGATGAGCATGGCGACAAAGACATTCACGCCCAGATGTACCGCGGTGATAGTGGCATAGCCACCCATCATCATGAATTCACCATGCGCCAGATTGATGACTTTCATCATCCCGAACACCACGGCCAATCCAGCGCTGATCAGCGCAAGTGAGGCGACAGCGTAGAAGATTTCAACAAGTATGACGAAAGACAGATCCATGCGGTCTCACAAAATTGGAAAATCCGAATTCATTCACCCGCACACGGGTGAAAAGGAGGGCAGCAATGGCGCTGCCCTCCCGGTGCAAATCCCGAGCGGATCAGATCTCGATCTCGTATTGTTTGTTGTCGTCCGGATTGGCCTGCAGATCACAGACCGCCTGGGTATCGATGGGCTGACGCTGAGGCAGGGTTTCGACGACCCGCATGCCCTGATCCTGAAATTCCATCAGATGAACATCCAGCACTGCATGATGGGTTTTCGGATCAACCGTGATCTTGCCTGCTGGTCCATCGATCGAAACGCCGGTTTCAAGTGCTTCTATGACGGCATCCCTGTCAAGTGATCCTGCCTTGCGCACGCCTTCGGCCCAGGTCAGGACACCCTGATAATTGGATACGGCAATTTCGTGCATGCTCTGGTCACCGCCATTTGCATCGGCCCAACTCTTCTTGAAAGCATTGTTTGCCGGTGTGTCCAGTTCCTGGCTGTAATTATAGGCAACCATGATCCCATTGCCCTCTTCAGCGGTCAGGACCTTGTGTTCATTGCCAACACCAAGCGTTGTTGAAGCCAGCGCAATTTTGTCTTTCATGCCGGCTGCGGCCCATTGGCGGAAGAATGAAAGATGCGCACCGCCAACCAGGGGCGCAATGACGAGATCCGGGCCCACGGTCTGGATCTTGGCGATTGTCGATCCGAAATCGGCCACATCCAGCGGGAAGAAATCCACGCCGACGGTTTCACCACCGTTGTCGGCAACAAATTTCTGGATCCATTTTGCCGTGATATGCCCATAATTGTAGTCTGCAGCCAGTATGTAGACCTTCTTGCCCGATTTACCCATGGCATAGGGAACCAGAGCTTCCACCTGCTGGGCCGGCGTCACGCCATTGATGAAGATATTGCGGTCACATACACCGCCTTCATACAGCACGTTGTAGAAATACAATGTCTTTGTCTTATGCATGGTCTGACGAATGGCTTCGCGCGAAGCTGACAGGATGCCGCCATGCACCACATCAACCTTGTCCTGACGTGTCAGCTGCTGCGCATATTGCGAGTACAGGGCCATGTCAGACTGGGTATCGTAGGATACGACCTCCACCTGCTTGCCCAAAAGCCCGCCATCCGCATTGATCTGATCGACAGCCAGCCGCATGGCCATATTCATCGGCTTGCCATAGGCGTCAAAAATACCCGATGTGTCCAGGATGGACCCAAGCTTGATGGTATCGGCTGCCATTGCCACACGTGGCAGCAACATGGAGCCGGTCAATGCGGCGCCGGCAGCAACAAATTTTCTTCTGCTAATTGTCATGGTTTTCCCCTGCACATGGCTTGCTGCCATGTTAGTTGGTATGCCTCTATTTCTTGTCGTCCTTTGCCTTGAGGCGATTGGCATAGTCGGCCGTTCGGCCAGCCAGATTGGCATCGAAATCCAGACCGATTTCCTCACCCATCTGTTTCATCGCGGGCAACCGTACGGCCATACCCAGGATCTGATCCATCGCGGCACCAAAGGCGCCTTCTGCGCCACCTTCCGCGTTGGTGGCGTTTTGGCCACCCAATCCGCTGATTTGATTGATTCTGATGGAGTCGATCTTTTCGACCGGCTTCATCATCTGCGTCATGATTTCCGGCATGCGGTCGAGACGCCTTTCCTCCAGCAGTTTGCGGATCAGCGCTTCACTCATAGAATTTTCAGCAATGATATGGGCTGCGCGGCCATCTGCCTCCGCTTTGGCTTTGACAAGTTCGGCTTCGGCCATTGTCTTGGCGGCATTGGCTTCCGAAAGCGTTCTGGTCGCCAGAGTTTCAGCGTCACTTTTTGTTCGTGAGGTGCTCAGATCGATATCCTTTTGCAGCCGCAGTTGCGCCGTCTCATATTCGCGCTTGGCAATGGCACGCTCCTTTTGTGCCTGAACCTCTTCGGCTGCCAGCAGAACCTGGGCTCGCGCTGCCTCTTCGGCGGCCTGGGTCCCGAATTCGGCGGTCCTCAGACTTGCCAACCGGGTCTCATTCTCGATCTTGGTTTCTTCCAGCGAGAGAATGGCTGACATCTCGGAGCGACGCAGAGCCGTGTCATTGGCGACCTTCGCTTCCTGAATTTTCTGCTCCGCGTCGATTCTGGCCGTTTCCGCCCGCAACTCGGATTGCGACTTGGCCTCTCTGGTTTTTGCCTGGGCTTCGGCTTCCAGCCGATCAAATATTTCCTGCTGGGCGATGCTCGATTCACGCTCGGTGCGCTGAATTTCCAATTGCCGCTGGTGTTTTTCCAGCCCCTGTTGGCGAACTGCAATCTCGGTTTCCGTCTCGATGCGAACCCGTTCGCGACGCTGTTCTGAAATCAATTCGGCGTGGCGACGCATTCCCTGCGCATCAAAGGTGTTTTTCTCATCGAACTGCGACACATCACTTTGATCCACCCGCAACAAGGATGCGGAAACCAGTGTCAGCCCAAATTGCTCTGCTTTGGCCGTGATTGCCGTTTCGACCTCTTTCGTGAAGCCCGCGCGATCATGGTGTATTTCGGCAAGCGTCCTGGTCGCTGCGGCATTCTGCATGGCGCCGATCAACGGTCCGGAGAGCACCCCTTCGATCGCTTCTCCGCCGCGCTCGATCCTTGATCCAAGAGACTGCGCCGCGGCGGCCACACCCTGCGGCGTCGCCATCACTTTGAACTCGAATTCCATGGTAATGTCGGCGCGAAGCTGATCGCCAGTCAAAAGTGCTTCGCGCCCCAGGCGTGACGACGGAAATGATATCGCCCCCATCATCACGCGCTGTGTCTGATGTATGATGGGCAATGATATGCATCCGCCATCCAGCACAATGCGCATCCCCCCCAATCCAGTGCGAACGAGCGCCGAATTCAGTGTGGCCTTGACGTAAAATTTCTGAAGAAACCAGATGCCCAACAGCAAAAGTATAACCAGCAAGGCTATTGAAACAACCCAAGTCAAGGCGACCCTCCAGAGCGATATGATACCAAATATTCAGCCGTCTTACGCGGCTTTTTTCTGAGTCAATTTGTGGAGGAATTTATTTTCCAATTCAAGTAAATTATTTTCCAAATCAAATAAATTATTTAATCTATTGAATTTATTATAGTTTTTTAACAATCCTAAATACAACGCCATCCGCCTTGGCCAGATAGATGGGTGCTTTTGGCGCGCTGCCGTCGCCTGAGGTCGCCCGGCGAACACTGGAAAATTCTATGCTGTTCAAGCAGGCGCTGTCTTTGGTTTTCCAGTCCTGCTCATGGGATTCCATCAGGCCTGCCAGAAATTGAACACCTTCATAGGTCGACTGCCCAAGGGCATTTAAAACCGGCGCTGTTTCACCGTGAAAACCGTAATACCGTTCCCTGAAAAGCGCATTGGCATCGGTATTGAGAGACCCGAAATAGGATGATGCGGAATAAAGTTCATGCAGATTTTCAGCACCGCTTGCCAGAAGTGCATTTTCTTCTATCGCACAGGACAGGCGTATCATCCGTTCATGCATCTGCGTACTGCCAAAGGCCCGATTGAAGGTGATGGCATCCTGGCCAACCAGTGAAATCAGCACCGCCTGCGCATCCGTTTGCCGCAGTTCCTCGACAATATCCGACATGTCGTTCAGACCGAACGGCAGATACTTCTCGTATTCGATATTGACACCCAGATCCTGAAGCTTCTTTTTTGCATAGGAGTTGGATGCTCTGGGCCAGACATAATCGTTTCCAATGAAGGCCCAATTCTTGATACGATGCGCCGATTGCAGATATTCAAGCGCAGGTCCAAGCTGCTGTTCCGGCGTATCGCCGATTGCAAAAATACCCTTGGTGTTTTCACCTCCCTCATAAAGCGGTGTGTAAATATAGGGAACGCGCTGCTTGACGATCTTGCTCAGGTTCTGCCGCACTGCACTGATATGCATACCGACAATCGCGTCGATGGCCCGGATCTGAATCAAAGAATTGATCACCTCTTCAACAGGTGTTGACGCCTCAAGCGCAGAATCAATCATGATCAGCTCAACAGGTCGGCCGCAAATTCCATTGGATTCATTGAGCTGGGCAACGGCAACCTGGGCGCTCGAAATGCATGAGGGTGCCCATATGCCAGCCGAGCCGCACATAGGTATGAGCAGCCCGATGCGAAACGTCGTTCCCGGAAGAGTCGCCAATCCATCGTGGAAATCTCTCAGCTCGCTTGGAACAATGCGGGCAGCGGGTGAAAGGGGCACAAGCAATGTTTTATCAGATGTGACCGTCATAATATCCAAATTGCATTGAAAACACTTTCCAAGTCAACTAAATTCAAATCTGACTCCGTCGATAAGAATGGAATATCATGCAGAGCAAATACACAGTCCAGTCCTATATCTCCTATTCATTGGCGACGGCACACCGCAGGATCCATACCTCGTTAACCAGGCGGTTGAAAGAATTTGGCGTTCAGGTCGAGGCCTGGCGCATCATGGAGATATTGGAAAGCGAAACCGATTTCACCATGGGTGATCTGGCCGAAGTGGTCCTGATGAATCCGCCAACCCTGACAAAACTGGTTGATCGCATGGTATCGGACGGGATCGTCCATCGCCGCATCGCCAATCGGGATCATCGTCAGGTCAATCTTGTGCTGACCGAACTGGGTCTGAAGAGAATTCACCAGATTAGAGAGCAGGTGCAAATCGAGGACGACGAAATATTCCGCAGGATAGGCAGCGAAAAGGCAAAAATGCTGCACACGATCCTGACGGAAATTGGCGACCTCGACCTGCAGTAATCGGCAACAGCACCCAATTTGCGCATTCCGACGCTGTCTGGCCTATGCATTCAGACCTTTCCAGCAGGCAATTCCAGCGCCTGCATGTGAAAGCGCATCTGATCGGCGTTGTATCGGTAGCCAGCGCCAACAGGACAGGCATCGCGCGCCAGGCACCCCGACTGCAAGCATCCCGCCTGCCCTTCCGGACCGGCCAGATGGTGCCTGCAGCCCTGCAGGTCAAACCCCTGCGCGCGCACCGCATCAACCGGACAAGTCGAAAGGCACGGCTTGTCAGAGCATGTGTCACAGGCATGGGGCAAAGTTTCTGGCGGTGGCACTGCGACAGGCTGCTCGAAGCCAAAGGCGGCGCGGTAGCCGTGCCACAATCCAAATTTCGGATGGATCAATATTCCAAGGGGTGACGGTTTCAACCCTTCGACCGCCATGATCCAGCTTTGAAAAGGCAGCCACAGCCTGTCAAACGGATAGAGCGCGCTGCAGCCGAAACGATCGGCTATCGGCTCCGCCACGGATCTGGACCAGGCATCGAGCGGATCGGGCCCCTGGTGATCTTTCCGAAACGGATCGAATGCCGGCCAGAAAGAGGACCCGGCATGTCCGACGAGAATGATCGATCTGAAAGCCGGATGGGACCCGGCGGCCCCGTCCTGCTCCGGCGTCTCCGACTCTACAAAATGCAGACCACCTCGGAGAATTAATCCGTATGGCTCCAGCGCCCTGTCGATTTGTCCGTAGACAGCATCGCCAGCCAATCCATCATCTGCATTTCTCATTTCGGGTCATCGCGAAACGCAGAACGCCAAACGTCCCGGTCAATCATATCGGCCACTATAGCCCGGCCGTCTTCGGGCTTCTTTCAGGTGAAGGCGTCCGGCATGGACTCCTTCTTGCGCACGATGAATTCCCTGAGCTGATCATTGATGCCCTCATCCAGATGCGGCGCCTGGTAGGAATCAAGCCATTTGCGGCAAAGATCATTGGCTCGCGCCTCAATTCTCTTTTCACCCTCTATCTGCCATTGTTCATAGGAATTGTTGTCGGCCAGCGACGAGCGGTAGAAAGCGGTCTGGAAATTGGCCTGGGTATGGGCGCAACCAAGATAGTGACTGCCCGGCCCCACTTCCCGGATGGCGTCCATGGCCTGGGCATTCTCTGAAAGATCAATGCCCTCCGCCATTTTCTGCATCATGCCCAGCTGATCCACGTCGATCATGAATTTTTCATAGGACGACACAAGACCGCCTTCCAGCCAGCCGGCGGAATGCAGGACGAAATTTGTTCCGGCCAGCAATGTCATATTCAAGGTGCTGCTGCTTTCATGGGCTGCCTGCGCATCGGGAATCTTGGATCCGCAGAGCGATCCGCCAGTGCGGAAAGGCAATCCAAGCCGCCTTGCCAATTGTGCAGCGCCGTAGGAAACAAGCGACGGTTCAGGCGTGCCGAAGGTGGGCGCGCCCGATTGCATGGAAATCGACGCGGCAAACGTTCCAAACAGAACCGGTGCCCCGGGACGCACGAGTTGGGTAAAGGCGGCGCCTGCGAGCACTTCGGCCAGGATCTGAGTCAGCGTCCCGGCAATTGTCACCGGGCTCATGGCGCCGGCAAGGATAAAGGGCGAGATGATGCAGGCCTGATTGTTGCGCGCATAGATCTTCGCCGCCCCGAGCATGGTATCGTCAAAAACCATCGGTGAATTGGCATTGATCAGATTGAGTACAACGCAGTTCTGATCGACAAACTCCGCACCGAAGAGAATCTTGCACATATCAACCGTATCCTGCGCCCGCTCCGGCGCGGTGACAGACCCCATGAACGGTTTGTCCGAATAGAGCATATGGGCATAGACCATATCCAGGTGCCGCTTGTTGACCGGTATATCGACCGGCTCACACAGCGTGCCGCCCGAATGGTGTATCGACGGGGCCATATAGGCCATTTTGACGAAATTCTCGAAATCCTGAATGGTCGCATAGCGCCGCTCACCGTTGAGATCGCGCACAAAGGGCGGACCATAGACCGGCGCAAAAACGGTCGCCTTGCCGCCGATCTGCACGGAGCGATCCGGATTGCGTGCGTGCTGGGTGAAAACGGAGGGCGCCGTTTTCAACAGGCTGCGGCAAAGTCCCTTGGGAAAATGCACCCGTTCGCCGCGCACATCGGCCCCGGCCTTGCGCCACATGTCCAGCGCTTCTGCATCGTCGCGAAATTCAATGCCAATTTCTTCCAGCAGAATATCGGCATTGGCTTCGATCAGCGCCAGACCTTCCTCATCAAGGACTTCATATTCGCCAATCTTGCGATTGATGTAGAATTGCTGCTGACCTGGGCCACCGCCGCTGCGTGACGCCCTGCGCGCAGCAGCACCTCCCGAGGCACCACGCCCGCGCCGACCTGCAGAGCCTTCTGTCGCCGTTTTTTCCATTTCCATTGTGCTACCCTCTCGCGCGGCCAGCGCATTGCATCACCAAAAGTGTCGGCTCATGCTAGACGACCCTGCGGCTACTGCCTTTCTCAAAGCGCCAAGCCATGGCGCTATGGCGACAGACGACAGGATAGTGGCGCTTTCAGGGGGAATTTTATCGTCGCTTTTCAAATCACCCCGCGTCGTTTTTGAGAAGTCACATCTGAATTCTTTGCATCATAACTCTTGTCAAGATAAGCACATACGTGGTTCATACGCGCAACAATTGCCAGCATCGAGGAAACGCCGATGTCCGATGACGAAATCATTCTATCCGAACTGTCCGATGATGAACTTGTGCAGCAGATGCATGATGATCTCTATGACGGCCTGAAAGAAGAAATCGAAGAAGGAACAAACATCCTTCTGGAGCGCAAATGGACACCCTATGATGTGTTGACCAAGGCGCTTGTCGAGGGCATGCGTATTGTCGGCGAGGATTTCCGTGATGGCATCCTCTTTGTGCCGGAAGTGCTGCTTTCAGCCGGCGCAATGAAAGCCGGAATGTTTATTCTGCGTCCATTGCTTGCAGAGACCGGCGCCCCGAAACTCGGGAAAATGGTGATCGGAACGGTCAAGGGCGATATCCACGATATCGGCAAGAATCTGGTTGGCATGATGATGGAAGGTGCCGGCTTTGAAGTCATTGATATCGGCATCAACAATCCGGTCGAGAACTATCTCAATGCCATTGAAGAGCACCAGCCGGATATCATCGGCATGTCCGCCCTGTTGACGACAACCATGCCCTATATGAAGGTGGTTATCGACACACTGAAGGAAAAAGGCATTCGCGATGACCACATCGTGCTGGTTGGCGGCGCACCACTGAACGAAGAATTTGGAATGGCTGTCGGAGCAGACGCCTATTGCCGGGATGCAGCGGTTGCCGTGGAAACGGCAAGGACATTCATACAGCGCAAGCACAATTCCATGGTCAATGCCGGTTAGTCTCCGAAATTGCTCAGCTTGAAACATCACCATGAACGAGAATGCAGAGCAGATTGCTGATATTTCCAGGGTGCGCGTCATTGCATGTGGTGCCATTGCCCGCGAAATTCTGTCGATATGTGAAGCAAATGGCCTGTCGCACATAGATCTTGCCTGCCTTCCCGCCCATTGGCACAATTATCCCGATCGAATTGTGCCCGGCGTCCAACAGGCCATCCACCAGGCGCGCGACGACGGATTCCAGCGCATCTACATCGCCTATGCCGATTGTGGCACTGGCGGCATGCTGGACAAACTGTGCAAGGAAGAAGGCGTTGAACGCATCGCTGGCCCTCATTGCTACTCTTTCTTTGCCGGGAATGAGCAATTCGCAGAGTGGGAGGATGATCTGGACGCCTTTTTCCTCACCGATTTCCTAGCACGGCAATTCGATGTTTTTGTCATCGAGCCACTGGGCCTGAAAAAGCACCCGGAATTGCGCGACATGTATTTTGGCAATTATCGCAAGCTCATCTATCTGTCTCAATCCGAGGATCAGGAACTTCAACAAAAAGCCAGGGAAGCAGCACAATTCCTTGGATTGGAATATGTCTACCGCTTCACCGGCTATGGTGACCTGACTGGAGCCATTGTTTCTGCCTGATGGAGACGCGCCTATCGTCGGCGCCGACGCATTGCCGACGGCCGAAACAGATGACATATTCAGTCCTTGCTAAATCCTTGTAAACATCCCACATGGTATCGTTGGGAGACTTATTAAAAACGGGGGTCAATTTCCTGTCGTCAGGCGCAGAGTTCACAAGCACAAGGCGTCCTGATACAGGGATCGATACGGACAGAACCTGACTTATTCCATTGACATTTCGTTGCTGTCTGTTTCCGCGTCGAAACAGGTTTTGCGTGCAACGCCAGAGGGGATTCACGGTGAGTGACATGCCCGCAAATCCAATGATTCCAGAAGTTTCGGCAGATGATCCCGTTCATCCGGAGAGCCTTTCCGATCTTCTCAGTGAGATCGTAAGGAAAGCCGGGCCCCAGATCACCTTGCGCGAGATCTCTGAAGCTCTTGATGAACGCTCCTTTGGCGCATTTTTGCTGGTCTTTGCGATCCCGAACCTTATTCCACTACCGCCCGGCGCGACGCTTGTTCTGGGGCTTCCCCTGCTTTTCGTAGCCTGGCAAATCGTTTCGGGGCGCCACAAGATCTGGCTGCCGCAACGCTTGGCCAATTATTCCATCCGGAAAAAAACGCTGGAAAAGGTCATTCACCGCTGTGACCCCTGGCTGAAATGGATGGAGGCCTGGATCCGCCCGAGAAACTGGCCACTGCGCAAACCGATATGGGAGCGCATTTTCGGAATCTACATTTTGTTTCTGGCGATCATCGTCGTCATCCCCATACCGCTGGGCAACTGGCTGCCGGCCTTTGCGCTTGCAATAATCGGCCTTTCGCACACGGAACAGGATGGCAATTGCCTCGGTATAGGCACCATAATAGGGATATTTTCAGCCGTGATCGTTGCCCTCATCCTGTTTTTGACCAAAGCACTTTTTGCAGCTGTTTTGTAAAGCGTAAATGCAAGGCCCGGGCGCGACCAATCGCGGGAGCGATCAGATGGACAGACCAAAAATCGTGGCAATTACCGCTGGTGGCCCCTACCCCTGGGTCATATTCAATGCGCTTTCAGAACATTTCGGTCCGATCACCGTGATTGAGGAGAATCCGGAATCCAAAGCAGAATTGTTGAAGAGGCGCGCCCGAAAGGTCGGCTATGTCAACACGGCCGGGCAATTGGCAACCATGGTCGCATCTCGCCTTGGCAAGCGCTTTGCCACAATGCGCGAGGCCCAGATCATTGATGAATTCGACCTGCAGACGGCACCGGGCGCGGATCAACGGATTATTTCCGTGTCATCGGCGAATGGCGCAGAATGTACCAGGATCATTGCCGAGGAAAAACCTGACGTCATCGTGCTGGTCGGCTGCCGCATGCTGAACCCAAAGACGCTTGCAGCAATCCATGCGCCGATCATCAATTATCATGCCGGCATCAACCCCAAATACCGGGGCATGATGGGAGGCTACTGGGCGCTGGTCAACAATGACGTAAAGAATTTCGGCACGACGGTTCACCTTGTTGACGAAGGTGTCGACACCGGCGCGGTTCTCTATCAGGCACGCATGACACCCTCACCGGCCGATACAATTGCCACCTACGCCATGATCATGGCTGCCCATTCCCGCCAAATCTGCATTCGTGCGGTAGCGGACATTTTGCAGGGCAAACAAAAAATTGTCACGGTCAACCTTCCGTCAAAACAATGGTATTATCCGCCTATCTGGTTCTATATACGTACAGGTATCATGCGCGGCATCTGGTAGATGGCCAGGAAATACTGGCGCGCCAAAGCCCAGCCGTGCCTCCGAGCGTTCAGTTGGCCTGTATATCCAACATTGTTGGCATATCGAGGTTGAAAACAGAACGCGTCGTTTTTAAGCGTAAAGAACGTCGTCGCACAGCCAGCGGCGTCAACTGATATTCTGCATCTTGGCAACCGAGGAGACTGACCATGGCCAACCTGATTATCGTTTATTGGCGGGACATACCTGCACAGGTCATCGTCAAGAAAGGCCGTGCTACCGCCAAACGCGAGTTATCGCTGCGCTTTACAGAAGCCATCGATATGTGTGCTATGCGTTCAGGCGCTCACGAGACAGACGACTACCTCGCTGAGTGGAGAAGAGGATCGCCCGAAACGGTTTCCGACGATCTGGAAACCGAAGCGGACAAGGCAGCAGCTACACTGGAAGAAACGTTCACGAAAGAACATTTGAAAGAATTGATCCAGGCAGGCGGAAGGGTAAATGAGAATGAGCAAAGTGGTTGAAATATCGTCACACCATCGCGACAGGATAGCAGCCTCCATTGAGGTGGCGCCCAAACAGGCGGTTGAATCATCCGATCTGCCGGGCCTCTTCCCTCAGGGAACCAGTGTTTATGTGACGGACATCGGCACAGACAGCAACGAAACCCTGGTCAAGGCAGCCAGCAGGTTGCGTGATCTCGGCTATGAACCAGTGCCGCATTTTGCCTCCCGCCGTTTGACCACGAAACATGCTCTGGAAGAGCGCATCAAAATGATGGCTGAAGAGGCCGGCGTGCGCAATGTCCTGATCATCGGCGGCGGACTCGAACGTCAGGCAGGAGAGTTCTCCTCCACCATGGAAGTCCTGGAAACCGGATATTTTGACAAATACGGCATCAACAAGATCGGCATTGCCGGTCATCCGGAAGGAAGCCCGGATTTTTCCGAAGAAGTCGCACTGCAGGCCTTACGACTGAAGAAGGCCTTTGCCGAGCGCAGCGGCGCCAAATTGCGCATCGTCACCCAGTTCGGGTTTGATGCGCAGAAATTCATCTCGTGGGCGGATGGACTGAAATCCCACGGCATCGACCTGCCTGTTCATCTCGGCGTTGCCGGTCCGGCAAAAATCACCACCTTGATCAAATTTGCAGCCATGTGCGGCGTCGGCAATTCCATCTCGTTTCTCAAGAAGAATGCGTTATCCCTGACAACGCTTGCAACCTCACACTCGCCGGAAACAGTTGTCGGGCCGATCGAGGAACATGTGCGCACCAATGTCACCACACCGATCCGCCAGATACATGTTTTTGCCTTCGGCGGATTGAAAAAAACGGCTGAATGGCTTGAACATCGCGGATCATGGGATATAAAGACATCTTTATATCCTTCTGTCACAAATAATAAGAGTTGAGGATCACCTGATGACCCGCACTATTGTCGCTTCTGCGACCAAGGAAATCATTATTGGTTTCGACCAGCCTTTCTGCGTCATTGGCGAACGCATCAACCCGACAGGGCGCAAGAAGCTGGCTGCGGAAATGCAAGCGGGGAATTTTGATACGGTCATAGCCGACGCGCTGGCGCAAGTTGCCGCCGGTGCCACCATGCTTGACGTCAATGCAGGTGTGACGGCGGTTGATCCCAATGCGACAGAACCGGCGTTGATGATCAAGACTCTCGAAATTGTGCAGGGCATTGTCGATGTGCCGCTGTCCATTGATTCTTCCGTTACCGCAGCCATCGAAGCCGGATTGCGCGTCGCCAAAGGCCGTCCGCTTATCAATTCGGTGACTGGCGAGCTGGAAAAGCTTGAAGCCATTTTGCCCCTGGTCAAGAAATACAATGTACCGGTCGTGGCGATCTCCAATGATGAAACCGGCATTTCGGAAGATCCTGATGTGCGCTTTGCCGTCGCCAAAAGAATAGTCGAGCACGCTGCTGATTATGGCATCAAGCCGGAAGACATTATTGTCGATCCGCTCGTCATGCCCATCGGCGCCATGGGGACTGCGGGCCTTCAGGTGTTCAAGCTGGTGCGCCGACTTCGCGAGGAACTGGGCGTCAACACGACCTGCGGCCTGTCAAACATCTCCTTCGGCCTGCCCCACAGGCATGCCATCAATGCCGCCTTTATTCCCATGGTCATTGCTTCCGGAATGACCTCGGCAATCATGAACCCCTGCAGACCGCAGGAAATGGAAATGGTGCACGGGGCCAATGTTCTCAATGCCACCGATGCCAATTGCCAAAGCTGGATCAGAACCTACCGCGACTACAAGCCTTCCAACGGAACCGCACCTTCATCGGCTGCCGAGGCAGTGGCTGCCTCGACCGGCGGACGCCGCCGTGGCGGTCGCAGTGCACGCGTTTGATGAGCAATTTGCGCCTGTTCATTCACGTGTCAGCGTAACCTGAAGGAAGACTGGTGTGGATCAGAAGGATGTGAAGAACAAGGATCCTTTGGTCCTGTTTATGCCTTCGGGCAGGCGTGGCCGTTTCAAAAAGGGAACCCATCTCCTTGAAGCGGCACGCCAGCTTGGTGTCTATGTCGAGAGTGTCTGCGGTGGCCGCGGCATTTGCGGCCGCTGCCAGATCGAGATCCAGGAAGGCAATTTTGCCAAACATGGTATCGTTTCGGCAAACAGCCATATCTCCGAATTCGGCGCCAAGGAAATACGCTACGCTGAAAAACGCGACCTGAAGGCCGGGCGGCGGCTTTCCTGCTCTGCGATGATCGAAGGCGATCTTGTCGTTGACGTGCCCCAGGACGTTCAGGTCAACGCCCAGATTGTCCGCAAGGCTGCAGATACCAGGCTCATTGCCAGAAACCCTGCCATTCAGATGTGTTATGTCGAGGTTGAAGAACCCGACATGCACAAGCCGCTTGGTGACCTGGACCGCCTCAAGCAGGCACTGGAGCATGATTGGGGTTTTACCGACATTATCGTCGACCAGCACATCCTGCCACGCGTACAGAAAATCCTGCGCGCCGGAAACTGGACCGTGACGGCTGCGATTCACCGTGACATGGTGACGGCACGACCATCCCTGATTGCCCTTTATCCTGGCTTGAAGAACGAGGCCTATGGCATTGCCTGTGACATCGGCTCCACGACCATCGCCCTGCATCTGTCGTCCTTGTTGTCGGGATTGACCATTGCCTCGGCCGGCACATCCAATCCGCAGATCCGCTTTGGCGAGGATCTGATGAGCCGTGTCTCCTATGTGATGATGAATCCGGATGGTTGTGAAGCCATGACAAAGGCCGTTCGCAACGCCTTGAACGACCTGATCTCGGAAGTATGTACGGAATCGGGCGTCGATCCACTGGATATTCTTGATACCGTCTTTGTCGGCAACCCCATCATGCACCACCTGTTTTTGGGAATTGATCCGACTGAATTGGGTGGAGCCCCCTTTGCGCTGGCCGTTTCCGGCGCCGTGCACAGTTGGGCGTCCGATCTTCATCTGGCGCTCAATCCGGGCACAAGGGTCTATATGCTCCCCTGCATTGCCGGCCATGTCGGCGCAGACGCCGCCGCTGTCACACTCAGTGAAGGCCCCCACCGCCAGGACGAGATGATGCTGCTTGTCGACATCGGGACCAATGCGGAAATCGTCCTTGGCAACCGGCAACGCGTTGTGGCTGCATCGTCGCCCACCGGCCCTGCCTTCGAGGGTGCGGAAATCTCCTGCGGGCAGCGGGCTGCCCCCGGAGCCATTGAGCGGGTGCGTATTGACCCGTTGACGCTTGAGCCGCGCTTCCGGATTATCGGCACCGAGCCCTGGTCCGACGAAGCCGGTTTTGCCGATCTGTCCGCCGCAACGGGCGTAACAGGTGTTTGTGGTTCGGGTATCATTGAAGTGATCGCCGAGATGTATCTGGCAGGCATCATAACCGAAGATGGTGTCATTGATGGTGCAATGGCGGCCAGAACAAACCGGATCGTCAGACAAGGCCGCACCTATTCCTACGTCCTGCGGGAAGGAGAAAACCCGCTGACCATCACCCAGACCGACGTGCGGGCAATCCAACTGGCCAAGGCGGCACTCTATGCCGGCATCAAGCTGCTGATGGACAAGCTGCAAATCGACCATGTCGACCGGATTGGCCTTGCCGGTGCCTTCGGGTCATTCATCGACCCCAAATATGCCATGGTTCTTGGCCTTGTTCCCGACTGTGAACTGGAAAAGGTCAAGGCTGTGGGCAATGCCGCAGGGACCGGCGCACGCATGGCTCTGCTGAACCGTGACTATCGCCGCGAAATCGAGCAGACCGTCACCGCGATTGAAAAAATCGAAACGGCGCTCGAACCAAAGTTTCAGGAACATTTCGTCTATGCAATGGCCCTGCCCAACAAGGTCGATCAGTTTCCCAATCTGAACAAAGTCGTCACGCTACCAGCTCGGTCAGCACCTACGGATTCATCCGGTGGCGCGGGCCCGGTGCGCCGTCGCCGCGAGGGCCGACGCCCCCGTGGATAGAGTACGCGGAAAATCCTAATCCCTGAGCTGTCCCGTTTGGGCGAATGCATCGAATGTCGCACGGATATGATCGGCTGCCGCACAGACCGGAGCGTCGGCATCGGGCCGCACCATCATGCCCAGTGAATAGGTGCCGATCGGCGGCAGGCCATCGTTCTCGCCGAGCGCCACCAGATCATCACCCACAAAGGAACAGGGCAAGGGAGCGATTGCCAGATCCGACAGGATGGCTGCCCTCTGACCGGCCGTATGGGCACTCATATAGGCAATTCTATAGGCGATACCGCGTTCATTGAGCGCCTCTACCGAACCTGAACGCCATGCACACCCCTCTTCCCACATGGAAACGGGCAATGGGGTTCGAAGATGCGCTGTCCCGCCCTTTGCACCGGCCCAGACGAGATCCTCGGTCAGCAACAATTCACCACCTTTGGGCATATTGGATGTCTGACAGGTCAGCAATGTGATATCCAGATGTCGTTCCTCCATGCGCTTGGTCAATGATGCGCTTTGATCAATCACCACATCGACGGCGATGGAAGGGTGCGTTTTGGCAAAACGCCTGAGCACTGCTGGCAAAATGCGCTCACCGACATCGTCGGGCGCGCCCAGACGAACAACCCCTGAAATATCCGGGGCAACGAATTTCGATACGGCTTCCCGGTTCAGGGACAACAGACGTTTTGCATAGCCCAGCAGAACAGTCCCGTCATTGGTCAGCGAGACCGAACGCGCATCACGCTTGAAGACCGGACGGCCCAATATCTCTTCCAGCTTCTTGATCTGCATGGATACGGCCGAAGGTGTGCGAAACACCAGCCCGGCAGCAACTGTAAAGCTTCCCGTGTCGGCGATGGCCACGAAGGTGCGCAAAACATCAAGTTCCAGCAAGGGAACGGGGTGGTTCAGGGGAGCATTCATGATATCACTTCAATTTTTCTGAACGATAGATTAATTTCTATTCGTTTGATTGAACCAGAGAATTTCACCATAGTCAATATCAAGGGTCGCGACCTTCATTGAAGAACACCGCAGTTTCAATTTCGAAACTTCGCTCATCAAGAAGGAACCTGAAAATGTTAAACCGACACGACAAGAAAAACTCTGTGCTTTCCGGCATGATCATCGAAGCCAGTCATGGTGTGACGATCAGCGCGCTGTTGACCAGAGCTATCTCAGGCATTGCTGACGCCATTGTGGCGAGGCGAGAGCGCAGGCTATGCGCAAAACAGCATCGGCAGGCCAAGCGGGAAATAGCCAAACTGTCGACCGAAATGCAGCATGATATCGGTTGGCCTGGCCGCTACGAATTGGAAAACAGCTGCGCCAGCGGCAATGAGTGAGAACAGACCGGCGTGTGCCACCACACGCTGGTCGACCCCTGACAGACAAAGGCTCTCAACGCGCCGTGCAAAATCCGCTACGACTGTTGATTTCCACTTCACAGCAGGCACTGAGCGTGTAGAGTCAATGTCGCAATGACAACATTGCATGTGGGTGGAGCTGCAATTTCAAGAAAATTGATATGTCGCAAACACGCATGCAATCCGTCAGGCGTCTTGACGAATTGCCGGTCGGTTCGCACAGCCATATGCAAACCGGGCGGGATATTGAACCTGCATCATGTTCGGGACTGAATCGCGATGGACAACAACATATCACTGACTTTGCGATCGTTCGTATTTTACCTCGTCCCCGATTTTTCACTCATCGCCTTTGCCACTGCCATTGAACCACTGAGAATTGCCAACAGAATGCTTGGCTACAAGGCTTATAAATGGCGCCTTGCGTCCTTTGATGGGCAGCCGGTCACCGCCTCCAATGGTGTCGAGGTGTCCGTCACCACTTCGCTTGAAGAAGAGCGCCGTAACCTGTCGGGTGAGAACCGGCCTTCAATGGTCTTTGTATGCTCAGGCATGAATGTCGAATCCCATGCGCAGAAATCGCTGCATGCCTGGCTGCGAGAGGTGCACAATCGCAATATATCCGTCGGCGGACTGTGCACCGGCGCCTATGTGCTGGCCGCTGCCGGCCTCTTGTCAGGCAAACGCTGCGCCATCCACTGGGAAGACCTTCCCGGATTCTCGGAAAAATTTCCACTGGTCGACGTCTATGCAGATCTCTACGAATCGGATGGCAATATTTACACCTGCGCCGGTGGCACGGCAGCGCTGGATATGATGCTCAATCTGATTGGACAGGACCATGATGACAATCTGGTCAACCGTGTTTGCGAGCAAGCGCTGACTGATCGGGTTCGCAGCCCGCATGACCGCCAGCGCCTGCCTCTGCGGGCGCGTCTCGGCGTACAGAACACCAAGGTTCTGTCCATTATTGAGTTGATGGAGAGCAATCTGTCCGAACCGCTTTCCTTGCTGGAAATCGCCGACTTTGCAGGCCTTTCGCGCCGCCAGATTGAACGTTTGTTCCGTCAGGAAATGGGGCGTTCCCCGGCCCGCTATTATCTGGAAATCAGACTGGACCGCGCCCGCCATCTGCTGATCCAGTCATCCATGCCCGTCGTGGAAGTGGCTGTGGCCTGCGGTTTTGTATCAGCATCACATTTTTCGAAATGTTATCGCGAACTCTACGGTCGCTCCCCACAGCAGGAGCGCGCCGACCGCAAGCAATTGCTGCAGACGGCAGCCTGAAAGAGCCCATTGACTTCAAACGATAATCATTGAAGACATGTGACCCCGGGAAGACATGGGCTCCCGCAGCTTTGCCTTTCCTATGCTCTCAGCGCAACATTCTCTGTGTCAAACGGGCTTTCCTCGATGATGGTCGCGCGGTAGAGCTGCCCCAGGATCTTGATCTGAAATTCTGCTCCCTCAGTGTTGAGCTGCGGCCTGACCATGGCCAGGGCCAGAGATTTACCAAGCCGCCATCCGAAACCGCCATGGGTTGCCCGTCCTACCAGTTCACCATTTTGATAAATGGCCTCGCTGCCGCGCGCATCTGCGTCCGTCACATCATGGACTTCCATGGTAACGAAATTCCAGTTCAACCCGTCTTCACGCGCCTTGACCACGGCGTCACGACCAATGAATTCGCCCTTGTTGGGTTTTACGAAACGGTCCAGACCGGATTCGAAAGCATTGTATTCAATCGACAATTCGCGCGGAATGAGGCGGTAGGATTTTTCAATAGCCATCGCCGTCATCGCCCTGATGCCGAAAGGCTTGATGCCGAACTCGGCGCCAGCTTCCATCAACAGATCAAAGATCGTATTCTGCTGCTCCATCGGGTGATGCAGTTCCCAGCCGAGTTCTCCGACAAAATTTACCCGCAGGGCATGGGCGGTGGCAGGCCCAACATTGATCTGCTTTCCCGACAGCCAGGAAAAATCGGCATTCTCCAGGCTGGTGCGCGTCAACTTGCCAAGCACATCCCTCGAACGCGGCCCCGCCAGCACCAGAACACCCAACCGTTCGGTCAATGCATTCAGTCTCACGGAACCATCAGTCGGTGCCAGCTTGCGCAGAATATC